>Ga0064014_10083_pt1 | contig 43646 bp, 49 predicted proteins | sample CrowatWCoCulture_2_FD_61584 | JGI IMG/M metagenome (GOLD analysis project Ga0064014, IMG submission 61584) | Marine cyanobacteria communities from the University of California, Santa Cruz, USA, analyzing cyanobacterial DNA methylation -... | ecosystem: Host-associated > Microbial > Bacteria >...
TTAAATACTCCCATTTAGATTCCACATCATTTCATTTAGATGGAGAATATAAAAGGGAAGAAGATAAAGAGAAACAGGAAGAAGAAAAATTATTAAAGAAAGACCAATTTTTATTAAGAAAGGATATTCTCGGGATCATAGACCAGACTTAAAACAATGTGTCTTGGATTTAATAACAAGCCAAGATGGAGATATTTCCATTATTTGTGAGAGTAGGAGATGGAAATGAATCTGATAAAGCTGTATTTGGAAAAGTTTTAGTAGAATTCAAAAAGCAAATAAAGTTTGATAGTATCATGGTTTGTGATAGTGCTTTATATGGTCAAGAAAATCTCCAAATAATCCAACATTTAAAATGGATAACGAGAGTTCCAATGACCATAAAAAAAGCAAAAGAATTAGTGCAAAATATAGAGGTGGAAGAAGTAAAAGATGAAGATAAAGAAAAAAGAAGTGACCTAAATTTAGAAAGTTATACCTGGGAAAGAAGAAATTGTTACTTATGGGTGGAATCAAGCAAACTTGGTTAATAGTCTTGAGTAAAAAAGACAGAAAAGTGATTTGGAAAAACTAGAAAAACAACTTTCCAAGAAGAGAAGAAATCCCAAAAATTTCTTAAAGAAATACAATCTGAAGAATTTGAACATCCTCAAGCTGCTCGATATAAATTAAAAGCTATTAATAAAAAATTGAGATTGTTGGAAATAAAAGAAGTTGAACTGATTGAAACTTACTCGAAAAAAAGGAAAAGATTTATAAAATGATTAGTCTGATCATCAAAAAAGATGAAGAGATAAGTAGAAAGACTAAAGAAGCAGGAAAATTTATTTTAGCAACTAACTTAGTAGAGGAAAATAAATTAGAAGCTAGTGAAATTCTGATAACTTATAAAAACCAGCAATCTACGGAAAGAGGATTTCGATTTTTGAAAGATCCCTTATTTTTTACTGATAGTTTCTTCGTTGAAAAACCAGAAAGAATAGAAACAATGTTATTTTTAATGTCTTTGTGTTTGTTGATTTATAACTTGGGGCAAAGAGAATTAAGAAATTGTTTAAAAAGAGTCAAAAAAGGAATAAATAATCAAGTAGGGAAAGTAACATTGCGTCCGACTTTGAGGTGGATATTTCAATGTTTTCAAGGTATTCATTATGTGATTTTAAACGGAGTCAAACAAATTGTCAATTTAACAGAAGAAAGGCGTTTTATATTGAGTTTATTACCTGCATCTTGTCAAAGATATTATCTATAAATTGAATTGGATAAAGCAAAATAATAAAAGAATAAGAGTCTAATGATATCAAATGAGAAGAGGAAACTCTCCTTCGTTTGTGCTGAGTCTTGCTAAGTTTTCAATGAGTATAAATCTTCTTAATTTGATTATTTTTCCTAAAAATTTAATGAAAAGAGAAATATTCTTGCCCAGGTATGATTTTCGGACTTTTTAAAACTATGTATTTTTTTATACTACATTTTGAAGTGCGGAATCTGGGTTAAAAGGTTACACCCATATTCGCGATCGCAAAAAAGATCAGCTTTGTCGGCTACAAACCGCTATAATTGGTAGAAACACCTCCCAGTTGTTGGTCAAGAACAAATGTATCGAAAAGAGGAGCAACCTTTACCGCCCCCAGAAAAATTTGAATTACCTTTCGAGGGCAAATTGTCCCCCAATAATCGTTGGGTAATCATGGCAGAGTTGATACCTTGGGATGATTTTGAGGAAGAATATGCTAAACTTTTTTCAGCAGAAAAAGGTGCGCCAGCCAAACTATTTAGAATGGCATTAGGGACATTAATTATTAACTTTGAACGTGGCACCAACTAAAAAATTGTTTTACAGTACAAGCGTAGGTTTTTACTGTGTCATCGGCTGCATTGCCATCGGCTGTGTCCAGGCGAACGAAAGCAGCAAAGTTGTCGAGTAAGTCTGTAGGGGTAAGGTCGTTGGGGGTAGTTTGGGTCAGCATAAGCGTCGGATAAATACTTCTGTAGATCAGACAGGGATGCCCGATACTGACCTCATTAGCATACCATGCTGAGTCAGATAATTCCTTTTATACGACGTTCATCTTAAGCTTTTCCCTCTCCAAAGCCATGACAGCCAAATTTCAGACGGTATCGATTAAGGTAAGATATAATAATAAATAAGAATTTTCAGATCGCTGAAATTAGAAAAAATGGAAACAATTACTATCGAAGTTGATAAAGAAGTCGCCAAAGCTTATCGAGAATCGGATCTCAATAAACAGGAAAAAGTCAACACCATTATTAAGTTATTTTTTCAACCTGAATTTGCTGATAAAAGCCTTTCGGAAGTGATGGCAGATATCGCCAATAAAGCCGAACAACGAGGGTTGACTCCAGAAATTCTAGAAGACATCTTAAACGATGAAGAATAAACGTTTTGTCTTAGATACAAACATCTTAATTAGTGCCTTACTTGTTAAAAACTCTACCCCATTCAAAGTTATCAAAATTGTCGAGACAATCGGAGTTACTTTATACTCGTCAGAAACTTTACAAGAAATCAACCAAGTTTTAAAGCGTAAAAAGTTTGACAAATATCTGACTTCAGAAGAAAAACAAGAATTCATAGTTAAATTGGTAGAGAAATCCGAGTTAGTAAAAATTCAAGAAGTTATTGATGTTTGTCGTGACTCCAAAGACAATAAATTCCTTGAAGTTGCTGTGAGTGGGCAAGCTGATTTTATAATCACTGGAGACAAAGATTTGTTGGTATTAAATCCTTTTAGAAATATTGGTATTATTACTGTCAATGAGTTTTTAATCAAGTTCACTAACTCATAATTACCCTTATACGACATCTGTTTCATCTGTGTATCGCCATCGTTTCCTTACTGTTAGATATTGCTATTAAGAATTCACCCCTATACCAGCAAATTCAAGTACAAATCCCAATCCGTATCTTTTTAGTAGATCCATTGTTCGAGCTTGAAGGAGCGAATCTGAGTGATCTTCTCCTTCTAAAGATCCTGGGAACGTCCTAGGACTTTCTCAGGTTCCAAGGTTGACAAAAAGCCTGTTATAACAAGATCATAGACACCTTACCCAATTTGATAAATATGAATTTTTTTCTCTTCAAAGATCCAATTTTATTTTCACCGGTTCCAAGGGAACGGTTAAGAGTTGGTGGAAAAAGGAGCTAGAATAAGTAGTAATATTATCGAATACTAAATAGTAGTACCATGCAGTCGCAAAAATTATCCATTTCCTTGTCTCCTACCCTGACAAGGTTTATCGAACATTACAAGATAGCTAAAGGGTACAAATCTCGCTCTGAGGTGATTTCAGTTGCCTTGAACTTATTGCAGGAAAAAGAACTATTCGAGGCTTATAGAGAAGCGGATAGTGAGGTTGACGAGGCTTGGGATGTGACCATTGGGGACGGATTAAGCGATGAAACGTGGTGAGATTTATTATGCCAACCTCAACCCGTCTGTGGGGTCTGAAATGTCTAAAAATCGTCCTGTGTTGATTGTCAGCAATGATATTAATAACCGTGCAGCTTCTACAATAACGATTTTACCCATCACTTCTAATGTGAGTCGAATTTATCCCTTTGAGGTGTTTCTATCACCGTCAGACAGTGGTTTACCCAAACCGTCTAAACTTCAGGCGCAACAAATACGAACCATCTCCAAGCAACGTATAAATGGGGGTGTGGTGGGTTTATTGAACGAGACATTAATGCAGTCGGTTGACGCTGCCATCACCCTACATCTGGGACTCAACAACAACCGTTAAACGTTTTGTTCAACGATATGTAAATCAGTTTGTCCCTTGGTTTCCTTTATGGTTTATCCTAGTTTGTATGACAGATTGTTGAACATATCAATAACGATGAGTGAGACGAAACCCAATCAAACCTGGATAACCTCTAAGAGCATAGCCATAGCTGCTCGAATCCCCCATAACCTCTATAACCAAATAGAAGCCTATGGGATGACTAATTTTGCCAAGGGTGAGGATAAATATGATAAAACAGCGACCATCATTGATCTCATCACCAAAGGCTTAGGATTTGATAGTGTATCACAATCAGTTCAACAAAGTGTTAATCAAGTTGACGTTGAACAACTTGTACAACAGACTGTTAGACAAGAACTAGAGAATACTGTTAATCAAAACGATATACAAAACGTCAAACAGGAGTTATTCGATTCTGTCAAACAACTTGTTCAACAATCTGTTAATCAATCCCCACAATCATTGGAAGAGGCGATTTCCCACCATCCCACGATCCAATCGATGCAAACCCACATAATGAAGCTGGATAGTTATCTCGATGGCTTGACTAGAGCGATCCAGGAGATTATGGAAGTTAAGGCTGTTTCAGATCCCATCCCTGATGATGTGCCACAACTCAACTCAACCTTCACCAGTGAAGTCACCTTAATATCTAGTGAGGGGGAAGAAATTATTACCCGTGATCCGGAGCCATCGTCAGATCCCCCATCAGCCCCGTCAGAAAACAACAATTATCTTAACCCCATTGATTCCGATACCACAGAGGCCATATCTGACAGTGAGGAAACTCAACGATTCACCGATAAAGAAGTACAGGCAATTTTAAAGCAGAAATACAACATCAGAACCACTCCCCAAACAATCAGCAAGTGGAGACTTAAACAAACTCAGCCACGGGGACGCAATCAGATTATCTTTGATCATTTCAAACCTGATGGCGATCACTGGCAACCACTTCAATAAAGAAAGAGAAAAATCCTACAATATCTTATTGCCACAAGATCAACTACTATTTTATTTTTTGGAATCCTATGGCCCTCTTTCGTCTCTATATTTCTTCTACTGTGTCCTCAGTTTGACAAAATATGGGCTATTTTTTCACTGTCGACTTTTGCCGGCCTTAAGCGATTTTTGGCGACCGATTTATATGGTATTTTTGAACTATTAAAAGACAAAAATTGGATTTATTGAATGATTTAGATTATATCAGTTTAAGATAGCTGATTTTTACCCTATTTTTCTTTTATACTTTGAATAGCAACGGTTTTTAAAAATAAAAACCGACGAATTATTCCTTCATGTATCGGGTTTTTCCTGTGCAGTGTGATAATGATTGCCCTGAAACCCTTGTGAATTGCGACTTTAATAGATTTAATGGGGGTGTAATGGTTGAAATTGAAAAGTTGAAGGAAGACTCTTGATAGATTAAAACAAGTCAGTTTCATCTTCGACTTACGGTTTCAAAACTTTTTTAACATCAAGGTTTCTCGCTTGTGAGCTGATTCCAGGGAACCGTTCCCAGAGCAAAAATAAATCCCAATCACGATCATTATCATTATCATCCTTTCGATTTCCTTTATCTTATAGTAATCTTGTTCTGAGTAGTCAAAGGTAGTCAAAGGCCATCACTCAAGTCAGGGTCAAATTCAGAAATTGACGAAATAATTGGCTATCAATAGCAGTTTCTATAAAAATGGAGACAATCATTTTTAATCTTTTAAAATAATCTTTTAACCTGATTTTAGCTCTTAAATCGCTATCGATATTTTTAAAAATACCATCATCACAATACGACCTTTGATGACCTTTGACGAAAAATGCCCTTCAAAAATATCTAAAATGTCCGTACTTTCATGAGGTGATTAGAGTTAGGAATTAGCCAAAACTAAGGGGAGAAGAAGAAGAACCAGCAGGCTTTATGTCATACAGTTGCTATTTTCCCAATAACTGGATTTGCTGCTGGTTGGGGGGAATTTCCCCCCAATCCCCCCTATTTTACCATTTAATGTTCTCTTTATCTTGTTGAAGGTTGCTCAATATTTTCAATCGTATAAGAGCCAGAATATGGTTAATCATTTGTGTCCAATGATGATGAGGCGTTGATCTGAAGCTGGTGAAATTGTTCTTGAATTTGGGGAGTTAACTCAATTTCTGGTTCTACTGTTTCCCGCTTTGATAAAGTTTCCTCGATTTGCTTAGCCGAAGCTTGCCCCAATTGGGCGAGAATATTCCCAAATTCTTGATTTTGTTGCGCTCTATCAATTTCATCCATTACAACCATTGTATAGTTAGAAGCTACTTGACGAGTTAAGGCATAAACAATGTATTGATTCAGGGATACGCCTTCGTCTTCTGCTAAATTAGAAAGCTGTTGATGTAGTGTTTCTGGTAATCTCAAGGTTAATCGACTCATATTTTTTTCCTATTGGTTGACTAATTTAACAATAAATTCAGGGGGAGTCATCACCTGTAACCCCAGTGATTGTTGTGCTTGACGAAAATCTCGAACATTGGAAGTAACGACTATGGCATTCGCATTCATGCCACAATCAACAACTAAATCATCTCCAGCATCGGGAGAAGTGGGTCGCCAAGAAAAATAGATGGGAGTAAATTGTGCCTTTTGGAGCAAAGTCCCTACAATGGGTTTAATCTCTAACCATCGGGCAGGAGACAGCTTACGAGATAAAACATCAACGTATTCTATAGCTAGAGCATTAGAAATGTATACATCAAATAACTCTGCTAACCAACCATCAATAATTAATCCCGCAGAACCACCTTTTTTGGTTAAGCCCTCAAAGACAACATTGGTATCGATGACTACTGATAGTAAAGATGATTGAGACATGACACTATTATAGCACTGTATATGGTGTCATGTCTCTGGTTGGTTGATCCCCATAATCCTAAAAGATGAATAATTGGATATTTATTAACGTCCTCGTCTCCCTTTTCTTCTCTGTGATGATTGATTATTTTTCTGTTCAAGTTCTCTAAGTGCGTCTTTCATCTCAGAACCCGTAAATCTTTCTACATCTTTTTGGGTTAACCCAGGACTGTTTTGAGGTAAGTTAATACACTCCCATTGTTGGTTTTTGTGTTCATAAACCCCAACAGATTGAGCAATCATTTTATAGTTACCTTCTCCATTTCTAATGGTTAATCTTCCTTGACTATATTCTATTAAGTTATCTTTGGCTGAATATCTAACGGTTTGATTGGCTTTTAACCATCGATAAGCAATAGGTGCTATGCTTAGAGTGTATTCTTGTTGCTTTTGTATAACATCAGGAGAAAATTCAGGGGTCAAGGGTAGGGGATTCATTAAGGCTTTTTCTTTGTCTAATGTCTCTGATGATGTATTAAGAGTGTTCAACTTAGACTGATTAATTAAGGTGTTTTCCTTGTCTAATTTCTCTGATGATGTATTAAGAGTGTTTAACTTAGACTGATTAATTAAGGTGTTTTCTTTGTCTAATGTCTCTAATGATGTATTAACAGTATTTACTTTAGACTAATTGATTAAAGCTTTTTCTTTGTTATCTGATGATTCCTGGATCTGATGGATTTTAAGTAATGGTTCTTTTCTGACTTCATTTTCTTCATGGGTTAAATCTTCTGTTGATTTGTCATTAATTAATGTCCTAATAGGTTGATTAGTTAGCAAACTTTTAGTATCATAGTTTAAAGAGAATTTGTTTTTATTCTGCTTCTCTTTTCCTAATGGTTCAGTATCTAATTCTTTGGGTAAATAAAGACTTAAATTAATCTCTGACCAGTTAATTAATTGTTCTGGGGGAAGGGTAACTTGTTGATGGTTAACGGCATATTCCATCGCTTTTCTATCCCGTTGAGGGTCACAGTTAACTCCTCGCTGACTAATTAATTTAGGGAAGCTGCCGTTATGCAGTTTACTCCCCCTGAAAGGTTTAGCCCCCTCGATATGGTAACTTATTCTTTTTCTACCAGTGGCTGTGATGATGGGTTTTACATCGATGCCTAAATGTTGCAGTCTCCCTATAAATAGGGTCATGGTGGGTTTATCTCTGGTGACGGCATCGATGGCTGCTTGTAATTTAATGGAAATAGGAATATCTGGAGGTTGTGGCTGTTTTCCTGTCTGATAATCCTTCAGTTGTCGTTTATATTTTTGGACTTGGCCATGGGTAAGGGCTTTCTGTTTTCTCTGTCGACTAGGGGCAACTTGGGTTAATTGGTGTTCTAGTTCTAATTCCCTGATAATGGCTTCAAATCTTCGTTTATCTTGCCAATCATCTACTCTTTGCCCTTCTAGGGTAATCATATTCACGGCAATATGGATATGGTCATGGTCATGGTTCCAATCATGGCCGGGGTCTTGTCGCTGATGTTCAATGACTACATATTGATTATCTACATAGCCTAATCGTTGAATGGCTTGTGTGGCAATCTCTTGTTTGAGGTCATCTTCTACTTCCCCGTCTTCTGGGGCAAAACTGAGAATAAAGTGTTTGACCGGTTTGGTGGTGGTTCGTCTTTGGTCTGCACAATTATTGAATTCTTGGGTTAGTTGTTCAATGGTGTCCCCGGCTGCATTACCTCCAATAATTCTGGCCCCTTTATCGGTAGCCAATAAATAACGAAATAATCCCCCAAAGTTACTACCATGTTCAATATGTCCTATCATTGGTTTAGTTTCAACAATAAAAAAAATGATTAATAACTAATAAGTGATGATTCTTAAAATTGATGGTTAATCTACCAATTTGTAGGTAATCTCTTAATTCAAGCACAAGATTGACGGACTACTTTGATGGTGCCACTAGACACAGTTTCGGCTTTGGGACTGACCATAATGTAAATATTTTGCCCTAATGCCACCAGAAAACCTAAGAGTTTTTCTAAAGAAAAACCTGATAATCGACCATTCTTTAAATTCGTGACTTGAGACACATCAATAGTTAAAATTATAGCCACTTCTTCATCAGCTAATTGTCTTTCATTAATCAGGTCGGAAATGAGTGAAGCTAGTTTAACTTTAGCCAACTTTTCTTCTGCATTAGTAAATCCTAAATCGGCAAAAATATTTCCTGAACTTACCGTATAATCTGTCATTTTTCTCTCCTTTATGCTAGGATTCGTTTGATCAGTTTTTTTCTTTAAAAAGTTAAGTAGTAAGCTGTTTAGGATTAACAACTATTATTTCTGAATAGCGACGAAAATTATCAGAATTAAACGTTAAAATATGAGTTAATTTATGAACTAACATAGCAGCCACTAAACGGGCATCATGAACATTCACCCCTTTTACTTGATAAATACTAACTAATCTTTCCCATTCTGGATAAATAGCTGGGGAATCTGATAATAAAGGAAAAAAAGATTTAATCTTTTTAATTTCTGCTTGAGTTTCAGTTAGGGAATATCCTAGACCATTTTTATCTTTAGGGCGTGTACAAACATTCCAAAATTCAATTAAATTTTGAGGCATAATATATAATTGGTTTTTCTGTCTTTTTAAGATTGACACTGAGTTAATCGCCGCTTCATACATGGGATGCCTAGAATCAGCACTACGTAAAAGAATATTAGTATCAACTAAAAATGACATTTAACCTCTTTCTCCATAAATGCTTTCTCTACTAATAGCTTCATCAGATAAAATTGGTCCATCATGATGATGACTTTCTGCCCAGGAAAGAAACGCTGTTATCCATTCAGATGTTGTTGCGGTTTCATAAAAAGGACGTTCTGACGTTTGATGAAGAGACTTTACTTTCTGGTTGAATAATGTTTTTTCTTCGGGGGTTAAAGACTGAAAAATTTGTGCTAGTGTATCAACTAATTGAGTGTTCATTTTTTAAAGCTCCTAAATTTAGGTTGGGAATATATTCATCGCTGTAAACATTTAATGGTCACTCACAATGCGAGTGGAATTAAGAATTGGGTTTCTTGATTTTTTAAGGGCAACTTAATGGTTTAATTCGTTTACTTGGACTTTGGATAAAAAAAGTTTGTTAGCGTATATTTTACGCTAAACTAAAATCCCAAAATATCGGCTCTGTATCAGTCAATAAAATTGGCTGACAAATAGGGCTAATCTATAGATTCTGAGGAAAACTAAGGAGCTTTTAAGTTTTTAGTTGATTTTTTGCTCCCTTTCTTGATAACATCATGACGAGTTCGTGGGGCTTTTTTGTAACCTTTAATACGTCCGGAAGAAAAAACTCGACGTTTGGGAAATTTGGCGAAAGTCCCCAAGGTCGTAATTATTCTTGAAAAGTCTCTTTGAACTAGACTAGGGGTGATTTTAATGGATTTATTAGTCTTCAAATACTGTTCCCAATCACGGGGTAAAACCACAGCTAATTTTCTGGCAGCCCACAAATTTACATAAGAAAGAAGTGTTAGTTTAAACCAATTTTCTTCATGATGTACATCGGGAGTTAAATAAGATGTCATCAATAATCTTTGTTTACCAAATCGAAAAAGATGTTCCATGTCATAACGTTGTCGATAACACTGATAACAATCAACTAAACTTAACTCATCGCGCCGAGAACCAATAACAATAAGCCACATAGGTTTCCAAATACTATTTCTTTCTTGATCTCTGACAACAATCTGGAGTAAAGTAAAGGGGTGATTGTTCATTTTATAGTTTTTAGTTCCTCTCATTAACATCTGTTTCCATCCCGAAATAGTCACTGTTAATTGACGACCTTTTTTCGTTGTAAAGGGAACATGATGAACTTCATCAGGTTCAGTCCAAGTTTGGTCATCTTTAAGGTCAAATTTATCCCCATCCCAACGGGGATGTCCCGAAGTTTTGGCTTGATTTGGGTCCCGAATAAATTGACGATAAAAAACTCGGTCACTTCTAACTCTTGTAATAGTAACTACGTCTTCATGCTTAACTTGTTCCCCAATAAAATCCTTTTGGATGTAGTCACTATCAGCCACTAAGACAGATAATTTATCAGAAAATAAAGAACTTTGCCAGATTTTTTTTAGTTGTTGATTGCCTTGATTTACTCCTTTATGTTTAGAGGGGACTCGCTCTCCTGATAAGGGGACAGCCCAAGGGACTTTTTCTGTGTCTATTTGGTCAGGTAAAGCGCAGACAACGGAATAACAATGTCCAATATTAATGGGTTTATTTCCCTTAATTGGATTGGGGTAATGAATAAAGGTTTTATCCGCTAACGTTTCGGCAAACCGTCGTGGACAGGGAGTTGTGTAAATACCAAATAAGTTATAATGTTTTGAAGTGGGAGGAATTGTTCTCGATACCGCTGAAAATAAAGTCTCAATTCTCTGTTCATAATTAGGGTCAGTTTGAGTGGGTAAAAACTCTTGAATTCCTCTATATAAACTGTTATAATCTCTTCTAAATAAAGGATTGAGAGACAATTCAACGACTGAGTGAGCTTGTTGGTTACTGGAGAGGGCATCGAGTAATTCTATAATAGTTTCTTTTCTCGCTTTTAGTCCTTGGAAGAGGTTAGACCTCCACACCAGGAATTCCTCGACAGACGTAGCCGTTTCATTTTTGGTCATTTTTGAAATTTATTACCTTATAAATTAGCGAAATATATACGCTAACATGAAAAGAGGTTGTTTGTTACAGTTAAGGCTAATGTCATCACATTCCGAACTTAAGACCAGTCAAGATGTCCACCTGAGAGCCAAACAAATTAAGAGTCTAATTCGCTCTCTTAAACAGAAAATAAAGAAAATTGAACGGGAAGGGGAAGTAGCACCAGCTAATTGTCATATTATTCGTTATCAGGTTAATGGAAAGGGAACAATCTACTGGTATTATAAACTACAGGCTGCTGAATCAATTTTTCCTATGGCCACTAATAATGAGAAAAAAACCAAATATAAATATTTAGGACGAGCCGGAAGTTCTGCTCATATTGATGCTGTAGAAAAACTCACTAGAAGAAATCTCATTGATGAATTAGAACGAGTCATTCAATCTCTAACTGAAAGCTACTTAGATATCTATATTGGAACCGAAACTGAATGAAGCTATTTAATATTTAAAATCCCCTAAAAAGATGGAAAGAGAGTTTTTAAAATCACCTTAATTCTCTATTTTAGCTCTGGAGATATGTTTAGCGTAAAATTTACACTAACAATTGTTTTTTATCCAAAGTCCAAAAAGAAGAAGGGTTTGAATTTTCCGCTGAACACATAGATGAAGCTTTAGAAGAATTAAAACAACAACCTGGTTTTTTTGGTAAACTAGCTGAGGCGATCGCCGAAGTATTTAGCCCCGATCATGATAATGCGCCCCCTTCTATTGGGGTACAACCTTACAGTAGCGATGGCTAATACCAATTTCTGTTAGTAGGGGTTAACGGTAGTTGACCCGTGCAATATAAACATCTGTAGTCTAAGTCGAAATAAAGCAACCACCAATAGTTTGTTTGGGTAGGGGTTAAAACATTGCTACTATAATGGTGGCGACTCAATTGGACTTGTTGAGAAGTCAAACCATGATCAAGCGAAGGGCGATCGCTTGTGTCGGAGGAAAACATGACAATCCTATATTTGCTCTTTCTTTCATGATAAACCGACCCCTAATAATACTCTCAACCACTGCAGAAAGTTATTTATGCTTGTTTGTCCCCAATGTCACTCAGAAAACCCGAATAATAGTAAGGTTTGTCAAAAATGCCAAACCTCATTGGTTCATTATACTTGTCCTCATTGTGGTCATGATACACCTTTTTCTGAGGCTTACTGTGAAGAATGTGGGGCCTTCAACGGTCAACTTTGGCAAGTCATTCTCGCCCAACCCATTAGCAGTGAGGCAACAAACGAGAGTTTAAGCTTTAATAATAACTATTTGGATCTTAGAAAAAGATATCAAATTTGGTCAGAGCAAGAAGAAGACGCTTTTCAAGTTATTGCTAAAACGGGGACTCATACCATCTATAAAGGTCAAGCAGTTGACTGCCAACCCCTAGAAAAATCTACCCTACCCGTATTAGTTAATCAAGTCTCAGATTTATTACAAGAGAACGAACAGGACGATCCAAGACTGTTATGGGAACAAATGGGAATTCCCAACGCCGCCTTTCCCTATCTCGCCCTCAAGGATCTCACCCCTGTTGTCCCTGAAGTCTATGACGCTTGGGTAGACAATGAAATAGAAGTGATCATATTGCCGGATCGCCACCATTGGCAAGAGATCCCTGACTTACTGATTAACCACTCGTTACTAACCCTACAGATTATTTATTGGCTCAATCAAATAGTTACCCTCTGGACAAGTTTATCAGCCATTAACTGTCGTCAAAGTCTCCTTGTAGAAGATAACCTCAGATTGGATGAAGATCAAAGTTTCGGGTTATTAAAACTCTATCCCGATCCTGTGGATGATCCCCCTTCTTTGCAACAACTCGGTCAATTGTGGCAAACTTGGTTTAACAAAGGGGGTTATCCCTCCTCCAGCAAATTAGCCACCCTTATTCAACAAGTGGCCGAAGGGAAGCTTAACCAAGTTGCTGAATTACGCTTACAACTACAAGACTTAGCGGCCGAACAACAAATGACTGAGGATGAACAAAACCCCACAAATGCAGAGGATATAACTTCCTCTCTTGAGTTGGTTGCGGAAGAATTACCAGAATTTCAGCCAGAACTTTTGAGTGGTGAGTTAGAACAAAACTCAACGGCCACAGATATTAGTGGTGATGCTACGGCGGTTCTACCCATGGAATTAGCCGGTTTAACGGCTTTGGGAGGTACAGATAGAGGACGACAACGGGATCACAACGAAGATTCTTTTGGCATGAATACCCAGGTGAACATTCGCCAAACTAATCATAGTAAGGTGGTGGATGGTCGAGGACTTTATATTGTCTGTGATGGTATGGGTGGCCATGCGGCCGGGGAAGTGGCTAGTGCAGCTTAGCAAAAATAATTCACCAGTCACTTATGATCTTTAAAGCCCTTAAATTTTCAAACGAACGGCTTAGCAAAATGTTGATTAAAGTAATCAATAAAATTGAGAATTTTTTGGGATAGTTCTTCAGTTGAACGGACAGTAATTCTTTTGAGTAAACGCCGGACTAAGATCGAAAACCAACACTCAATTTGATTAAGCCACGATGTATGTTTGGGAATATAAACAAAGAGAATTCGATGAGATTCATCTGATAAAAAATCTGCTCTGCTGTCCATAGATTGCAAAATCCCCTCCTTTCCTTTTCTCCCCAAATCAATAGTAATTTCACAGCTTTCTGCTACTAATTTGACTAAGCTTTCCGATTTATGAGTGTTGAGTTGATCTACAATAAAAATCCATTCTGCTTTTTCATCAATCTTAATCGTTCTCTGGATATGTTCAGAAAAATCTTGTTCTGTTCTTGTCGGTCCAATAGAGGGACTAACAACTTTTCCTCTTGCCACATCCCAGTTCGCAATCAAGCTTAAAGTTCCGTGTCTTTCATATTCAAATTCGATTTTTTCTACTTGTTTAGGCTTGATTCTTTTGTTCGGAAATAATCTCTCAAGAGCTTGAATCCCTGTCATTTCATCTGTACTAATTAAATGAATTCCTTGTTCTAACAAAGTTTTAGCTTCTTTATGAAGTTCACAGATATATTTGACTTGCTTTTTAAATTTTAAGGGATCATCAATTTTGGCATTTAACCAGTAACGAACGAGATGTGGTTGTAATGTCGCTTCTTTTTAAAAAACGCCCCACACTACGGGGGGAAATCTTTTCGACAATTCCTCTTTTTATGGCTTCATCCGCCAACTCTGAAGGTGTCCAATGGCTCACTGGTCTGTCTGATTTTTCACATTCTTCACAAGCGATCGCTACAATCTGGACTACTTGTTCGACCGTAAAGGATTTTGTTGTTCCAGGTCTTGGGCGATCGCTTAAAATTCCTTTGATCAAGACCATTAATGCTTTCTCCGTTACCTGTTGTTCTTCGGCGGCACTCAGTTTTTCTCTCTCCTCAAACCATCGCGATCGCCACTGACGCACTTGTACTCGGTCTAATTCTAATCTTCGACTAATCGAACTATTGCTCTCTCCTGATGCTGCGGCTAAGATTAGCTTGGCTCGTCTAACAAGGCGATAGGGGTTTGTTGTCCCTCTCACTATTTGTTGGAGTACTGTTTTCTGTAGGTTGGAGAGGTTAATTGGCAATGCTTTTATCATGGACATCAACTTCGAGATTCTTCCGTTAGTTTCATTGAAACACATTGTCGTGGCTAGTCACGAAAGTTTCTGTAAAAATCTGGTGGATTACTTTCGCCAAGCTGCACTAGTAAAATGGCTGTGGAAACCTTAGAAGAATTCTTCGCTGAAAATTGGCGAAAGGACTTTCCCGACGAAGAAACCATTCTCAAAGGAATTTTATTAGCCAATCAAAATCTTTTCGATGTCAATCAGAAAAACGCTAGTTCTGGTAGTGGACGCATGGGAACCACTCTGGTTTTAATGTTAGTAGATAAAACCAAAGTAGCGGTTGCTCATGTGGGAGATAGTCTAATTTATGCCATTAGTCGCAAACAAGGAGTTTAACAACTGACCATCGATCACGAAGTGGGACAAAGGGCGATTCAAAATGGGGTTGATCCCAAATTAGCTTATGCTAGACCCGATGCTTATCAATTAACCCAAGCTTTAGGCCCTCATAATAATAAGTATGTACAACCGGATATTCTCTTTTTAGAGTTGGCTGAAGATAGTTTATTTCTACTTTGTTCTGATGGATTATGTGATAACGATCTAGTAGAGGATCATTGGGAAACCTATCTTTTACCCTTACTTAAGTCTAGCCAGTCTTTAAATAAAGGTATGATAAGATTGATCGATTTTGCTAATAATTATAACGGTCATGATAATATTACTGCCGTCTTTGTCCGTCTGAAAATTAGACCGAAGGTTAACTCGCAAGATTGGTAAAATAAGTTCAGAGTTCGGAGTTACATCTTTATTCAAAAATGACACAATTAACCAATAACAAAAGACCGATTATTTATTTAGCAGCAACGGGTCACGGTTTTGGTCATGCGGTACGCATTTCTACGGTGGCTGATGCTATTTTAAAACTATGTCCTGATAGTTTGATCATTATGGTCACAACTGCCCCAAGATGGTTGTTAGAATCTTATATTGCAGGGGATTTTATTTATCGTCCGTTGGCCTTTGATGTGGGGGTCATTCAATCAGATAGTTTTACAATGGATAAGGTTGCTACCCTCAAAAAAATTCAAGAACTCTATAAAAAAAGAGAATGGTTAATGGCAGGAGAAATCAACTTTCTTAAGACTAATAAAGTTGATTTAATTTTAGCTGATATTCCTCCCTTAATGGCTCCTATTGCTAAGTTAGCAGGGATACCTTGTTGGATGATGGGTAATTTTGGCTGGGATTTCATTTATCAAGCTTGGGGAGAAGAATGGCAAGAAGTTGTTAACTGGATTAGAGACTGTTATCAACAATGCGATCGCCTATTTCGTCTGCCGATGGCTGAACCCATGACTGCTTTTGATTCTATCACAGATGTAGGCTTAACTGGCGGTAATCACCGTTACAAAATTGATGATTTAAGAAACAATTTCAACATAAATGCTCCCCCAGAAAAGACAATTTTATTAACCTTTGGTGGTTTAGGATTACAAGAAATTCCTTACGCTAATTTAGCACAATTTTCTGACTGGCAATTTATTACTTTTGATCGTCATGCTCCAGACTTACATAATATTATTAAAATAAGCGATTCTATTTATCGTCCGGTTGATTTTATGCCTTTATGTAGTCGGGTTATTTCTAAACCTGGGTTTAGCACCTTTGCTGAGACTATGCGCTTAGATATTCCTATCATTTCTTTAGGGAGAAATGATTTTGCTGAAACTCCTTTTTTACTGGAAGGAATTAGGAATTACACCGATCATCAAATTCTTGAAACAGATAGCTTTTTCCAAGGAAACTGGGACTTTTTAAAACAAGATCCTAAGCCTCCCAAGATAGGTAAAATATTGGCTAAAGATGGTGCAGAAGTTATCGCTAAGGCAATTTTAGATAGATGTTTTTCAGAGCCAAAGTGACCAAAACAGATTAAATGGGTGAATATATGAAACAATTTCCTCTCCACAAAAAACAGGGCGATTTTCACTAAACCAAAAAAATAGAGAACCTTTGAGATTAAATACTTTTGTGTAGCCCATTTTTTGCAGTCTTTGAGCCAGAATAGCTGAACGATAACCAATAGAACAATAAGTTATAATTGGAGTGTTCAAAGAACATTTAATAAAATATTTTATCTCAGGGGAATCATAGGGAATTAAAGAAGCTCCTTGTAGATGACTGATAGCGTATTCAATCTTATTTCTCGCATCTAAAATTAAGGGTTGTCTCTTATTTTTATGAGATAACCAAATAGCCAATTCTTCAGTGGAAATATGATTAATATGAGGGAAAAGAAATCGAATGCTCCAGTTTAATAAATTCCACTTTAAAGAGTCAAAATTGTTCATAATAAATCAACGGATCTCAGCATAGAATTTTTTGAGATAATCTGCACTAACCCCTAAACCCCAAAGAATACCGATCCAAAGATAGATGATATTAGCTTTCAATGAGCCTAACTTAGCCACACGACGATCAGAAGACTCTACCACCCGGTTAAGTAGGCAAATACGTCCATAAGCAACTAATCTCAGACATAAATCAGCATCTTCCATGATAGGAAGATTGGCATCAAAACCGCCACATTGCCAGAAATCACTGCGACGACAGAAGATAACTTGATCTCCGAATAATAATCGTAAACCTTTGAAAAAAAAGAGATAGGGACGAAATAAAAAAGGTGCATAATATGTTTTGAGATAATTGTGTAAAGAGGTTCCCCATCGGGTATTTTTAGAGCCTTTCATTAAGGAAATAAAGCCACCACCAGCTATATCCTCATTATGCAAAGTTTTTTCAATTATAGTAACTAAATCATGGGGAACTAAAGTATCAGCATGAACAAAGCATAAATAATCTCCCTTAGCTAATTTTGCGCCATCATTCATTTGAAAAGCACGTCCCTTTGTAGGAGAAGTAATTAGAGTTATATCATAATTTTCAGCAATATTTATTGTGTCATCTTCACTGCCACCATCAACAACAATAATTTCCATGGGGGATGGTTTTAATAAATTCAGAGACCATAGAGTTAGTCCTAAACCCGCATTTCTCACAAACTGATCAGTAATCAGCTAGAGGTTAGATGTGGCTTATTTTTCAAGCGATCGCTTAAAATGGCACACTGTTATTTTTTACTCGCCCCTCAAATCAAGGTTAAACTCAGACTACATAATGGTTTGAAGTTTAGCGATCGCAGAATTTGTGAGAAATGCGGGTAAAAACTTCTCTTCATTGAGAGTAGGAATGATAATGGAAAGACTAGACATAGATGTTACTGTACTGTTAGGGATTGACCATTATTTTTAGCTGTTAATTTTAAGATAAAAGGGATAGCTTTCTTACTCCATTGTAAAGGAGATTCAAACATAGAAGCATTATCTGGCCAACAAGTTTGTAACATTTCAGTATTAATAATTCCTGGATTTAGAGCAATAATTCCTATGCCATTAGGTACTTCTTGAGCTAAACCTTGAGATAACCCTTCTATTGCCCATTTTGAGGTACAATAAGGCACAACTTCAGGGGATGTAGAGCGTCCCCATCCTGAACTAAAATTAACAATAATTCCCTTTTTTTGTTGAATCATTGCAGGTAAAAAAACGCGAATTGTTCTGACAACGCCATTAATATTAATATCAGTTAATTTAATAAATTCTTCCTCACTGATTTTCCAGAGAGGTAAAGGTTGATTCATAATCGCTGCGTTATTGACCAAAAAATCAGGACTACCCCATTTTTCAATCACCTTTTTAGCCCATGTTTGTACCTGTTGATTATTGGATAAATCTACCACATCAAACTGATGAGCCTGGTATAAATGATTAAGTTTTTCAATTTCATTGAGGGAACGACCACAACCTACTACTGTATGTCCCAGTTCATTAAAACCCTCACATAAGGCTCTCCCTAGTCCTTTTGTTACTCCTGTAATAACGATCATAGATGATTTACTTTGTTTCATAACATTGAGTAATTCTTATGAGTTGTTGATCTTCATTATTTATGATACTAACCCCGACTACGAACAATATCTGAAGCCCCTGGAGGAGGAAAAGCATACAATTCAGTCTGGCGAGAAGCAATTTGGCAAAGCTCTTTATCAACATCGAGTTCGAGCAGAATTTTGTTAACTCCTTCAAGAGCTAATGGTCGAGAAACAAGAGCAATAGCTGTTAGAAATATCAGTCGAATATCTAACCAGAATGACTGATTTTCAACATAAACTAGACTTAAACGACTCTTCCATGGTCGAACAAGTTGATTATAATCTAAATTAGGATCTTGACTATTTTTGAGAATATCATTTAAGTCCGAAAATACAATAGAGGAAATATCTGTAATACCTGGTTGGACTGTGAGCAAATTCGATTCTATTTCGGTGTATAAGTCAACTTCTCTTTTGACATTGGGACGCGGACCGACAAAACTCATTTCACCTTTTAAGACATTCCAGAGTTGAGGAATTTCATCAAGTTTATAGGCACGAACGAATCGGCCGATGGGAGTGATCCGTTTATCTTGGGAACTAGTAGAATCAACTCCCGTTTTATCCGCATCTATAATCATCGAACGCAGTTTAACCATTTTAAATATTTTCCCGTCCTTACCCACACGAGGAGCAATATAGAAAGGAGAATGAAAATCCTGTAGCCAAATTAAAACACAAATGGGAATGAAGAATAAGACCGTAAGCATTAGTCCCAGAAACGAAACTGTTATATCAAAAAGTCGCTTCATAAAAATCACTCTCACACACAATCTAATAACATCTTAATTTTTTGACAAATCTCTTCAACCTTTAAATAGTAGATTTGTTCAAGACTTTTACTGGTAGGTGCTGGAGCATCTGGTAATGTTAAACGGAGAGGAGAAGTTAATAAAGTTCCCATAGGACAAGATTCTATGACAGAAGCAATGATTTCCCCGGCCATACCGCAGTTTCTCCAATCTTCGTCCATAACGCATAAATTTCGAGTTCGTTTTAAAGAGTCGAATAGGACATCAATTCTTAGGGGATTGAGAATGCGTAGATCAATGACTTCACATTGAATATTCTGAGATTCTAGTTGTTTTGCCGCTTCCATACATAAATGAGTTCCATGACTATTACCGACAAGGGTAATATCTGTCCCTTCTCGAATCTTTTTTGCCCCTTGACTGGCTAAATCGTATTCTTTTATTGGGGGCAAATCTGTTTCTAAATCGTATAGCCATCGGTCATCGATGTACATACTTTCTAGCAATCTCAATTTGAATCACCGTTGGAATATTTAGGTTGGGATATTTTTCTAGATGAATATCTTTTAAACTTATACCACAAATGGTAAATTTGTTGAGAATTTCAAGCACAAGCTGATTAGCAAATATTTGTCCTTTATGCTCTTTTAGACTAGACCAAATTTGTCTAACACCTTTGAAACCCATGTAAGGATTTATTTGACCAGATAAAATGTATTCCATGACTTCATTTGCCTCGCGGAAAAGAGTCGTCTTATCTCTCAGTAAAAACTCTTCAAGCAAGTTTGATTCAATTAGAATGTGTGGAGGATCAGAAGACTGTTGGAATGGTTCATTAACTTGAGAGCTAACTAACTTCTCTAAGATGAAGTCAACATTTAATTCAGGATTATTTAAAAGTTGTTGGTTATTGATTAGATTTTGCAGACTCAACTGAATTTCATACTGAATAAAGTCATCCTCTTTATCCATATTCCTTTTAAGTTTATAGAGATATTCTAAGGCTTGAATATTGTTGCATTCTCCTAATTTTCTTATTATTCGTGAACGATTATCTATATCTTGCTCATTCTCACAATTCTGAATTAGCAATGATAAACTATCATCTGTAGGCGGGTTTTTCCAAAATTGGTTGAATTTGTTTTGATTTTCATTTCTCATTTCCATTTGAGGTTGCTCTCCTTGGTTAATTGAACAAAAATTGCTTGAGATATAGCCCTAATTTTTTATCAAAATCACTTTTTTGGGGTCATGTACAAACCTTTTTATCGTGACTATCGTTCAAGAACTGAATCAGGTTTTTTTTGATGACGATTAGAAAGATATGGCTCTTTATTTAGCTTTTTCAGATAACCTTCCTTAAACAGAAATCGTCTTAAGGAGGTGATTCCGAGACGATCCTTTTCTTCTAAGTCAAAATATAGCTTTAGATATTGCCCCAAATTTTTGTTAAACTCACTGTTCATATTCTTAGGGGTCTGATTCACTTTTTCTGCGATTTCAGGTGCGGAGAAACAACCGCTAGACGCAAGGAAAAAAACAAGCTGATATTTGTCAGATATAGTAATACGATATATTGAACTAACTTCATTGAGAAGCGTCTCGCATTTGTTAACGTCCACGCCATGAAGTTCTGCTTTTTGCTTTGCGGACTCAAGTGTAAGCATTCATAAAACTCCTTCTTACTGGGGATGAAGACAGTCATTAATTGACCTCGACCTCAAAAATGAAAAATAAAAAAATTCCTCTTGTATTAGGTTTATCTAGGAATTAACCTCAACCCCTTAGATGATTAGGATTGAATTTTAATTATTATAGAACTCTACTTAAAAATAGCAAATAATTAGGGGTCATATCAACTGATATTTGTTGACTTCTAAAATTCTTCCGCAGAATTTGCCTTAAAAAGTAGGCTTTTAGACCCAATTATTTTTGATAGAGCATAATCTTAAATTCTCATAAAGATTTATTGCTAAGGACATAATATCATTATGTCCTTGTATATTTTTACTTCTCACATTTCATAATTAATTGCTATACCGAAGGAGACTTTTCTAGTTCAAGACAACGAATCCTTTCAGCTAAGCTCATGGTAACAAACTCCTGGGTATAAACTTTCAATTCGGCATCAGCTTTTGCTTTAAACTCAAAGCTTCCCAATGGTAAAATGACTCTTTCAATACCTTCTGATTCGATCTTGATAATAACCATTTTGTCGAGTTGGTTACGAAAGACACAGTTGATTTTAATTTTTTTAGCCACTGAAAGCATAACAATATTTCCTTAATAAACTGGATTTATTGCTACTTTAGTCTTAATATTTGTATAAACAAACCAACTTTTGTTTTTTGTTCTGCCAACTTTTGTTGGTAAATTCATAACTTATTTATAGAAAAAAGCCATCTAATATTTTATACATAGCAGTACAAACAAAGATTAGGATATTACTGTAGGGTGGGGAGTGCATCTGTCTACAAGGTTTTGCAATACTAATAATTAATAACTGATAATTGTTAATGTTCATCACGAACAATCATAACCTGAAATTCATCTAAAGTTATCAAGGCATTTCCCTATCCTTGATTTAGATTAGTAGTAGCCTCAGTAAGTTCGCCTATTAATCGTGTAAATTTTTGACTTTTATTATGACCAGTCTACAAATTCCTGTAATTCCTGAACAGAGCCTTGATCGTGAATGTACTACTCTTTCACGGCACGTTTTGCAACAACTTAAAAGTTTTTCACCCGAAGCCCAGGATCTCAGTGCTATTATGAATCGTATTGCCTTAGCTGGCAAACTGATTTCCCGTCGTCTCAGTCAGGCTGGTTTAATGGCTGATGTTTTAGGATTTACAGGAGAAACCAATGTGCAAGGAGAGTCCGTCAAAAAGATGGATGTATATGCCAATGATGTTTTTATTTCTGTATTTAAACAAAGTGGGTTAGTTTGTCGTTTGGCTTCTGAGGAGATGGACAAACCCTATTATATCCCTGAAAATTGCCCTATAGGTCGTTATACATTACTTTATGACCCCATCGATGGTTCATCCAATGTGGATATTAACTTGAATGTGGGATCAATCTTTGCCATTCGTCAACAAAGTGGGGAAGACTTAGACGGGGAAGCAACTGATTTATTACAAGATGGAAGGGGACAACTGGCCGCAGGTTATATTGTTTATGGACCTTCTACTATGTTGGTCTATACTATCGGTCATGGGGTTCATTCTTTTATTCTTGACCCCAGTTTAGGAGAGTTTATTTTAGCGCAAGAAAATATACAAATTCCCGATCATGGTCCCGTTTATAGTACTAACGAAGGAAACTTCTGGCAGTGGGATGAAGCTATTAGAGACTATACCCGTTATGTTCATCGTCATGAAGGTTATACCGCGCGCTACAGTGGGGCATTGGTGGGAGATATTCACCGGATTTTGATGCAAGGGGGCGTATTTTTATACCCTGGAACCGTCAAAAAACCCGAAGGAAAATTACGCTTATTATATGAAACTGCTCCCTTAGCCTTTTTGATGGAACAAGCAGGAGGGAAAGCGAGTGACGGAGTTAAACCCATATTAGATGTTGTTCCCGATAAACTCCATGCTAGAAGTCCTTTAGTTATTGGCTCTAAAGAAGATGTTAGTCTAGTTGAGTCTTTTATCCAAGATCATCAACGTCGTGGTAATGCTTAACTAATGGGATAATGGGCATAATACTATTATTCCCCTACAAAAGTTCAACATTGAATTAATTAATTGTTAATTGTTAATTGTTAATTGTTAATGCCTAAACATATTCTTGTGACGGGGCCTAGTCGTTCGGGTAAAAGTGAATGGGCCGAGACTTTGGCAAACAAAGTTAGTAAACCAGTGATTTATGTGGCCACGGCCCAAGAAAACCCCGATGATCCTGAGTGGCAACAGCGTATTGAAAAACACCTTCTCCGTCGTCCTTCTCATTGGCAAACTTTATCGGTTCCCCATGATCTCTCCATAACCATTGAACAGGCAAAACCTCCAAGTTGTTTATTGGTTGATTCTTTGGGAACTTGGGTTGCCAATGAGTTGGAGCAAGATGAGGAGAGTTGGCAAGCGATCGCCTCACAGTTATTAACCACTGTGCAAAAAGCTTCAGTAGACCTCATCTTTGTGGCCGAGGAAACAGGTTGGGGGGTGGTTCCAGCTTATCCTTTGGGAAGACTTTTCCGCGATCGCTTAGGACATTTAACCCGTCAACTGGGAACGATAGTAGATACCACTTATTTAGTCACAGGGGGTCATGTTCTCAATTTAAGTTTATTAGGAGAACCTTTAACCAATATTGAGTAAAGTAGAAAATTTAGCTTAACCGCCATTCATCCCACGCTGATTTGTATTTTCCCAAAAAAAAACACAAATCAGCGTGGGATGAATGGCGGTGCGGAATGCATCTCCGCTTTCCTGCCGACTTTTAAAGTCGGCAGGGTCGGAGGTCAACTGAGGGGTTCGATCCCCCGAAAGTTGACAAACAATTATTTGCTAGGGATTTGCAATTTTTACCTAAATACTATATGATAAGTTTATGTTGTTCAGATAGCAAAAGTGTTAAACCTTAATTATTGCTACCGAATTTATCCTGATGCCAGTCAAGAAAAAGAATTACTTAACTGGCTAGAAATCTGTCGAGGTGTCTATAATTATGCCTTGAGAGAAAGAAAAGAATGGATAAATTCTCGTAAGTGTAAGGTTAATGCTTGCAGTCTTCACTCTGAGTATATTATTCCTACTGACCTGCCTTTTCCTGACTACTATAAACAGAAAAAAGCTTTAACACAAGTAAAAAAAGAATACCCCTCACTTAAACGAGTTCAGTCTCAAGTGTTGCAAGAGGTTATGGGTCGCCTGGACAAAGCGTTTAACTTTTTCTGGAAAAAAAGTTTCGGGTTTCCAAGGTTTAAAAAATATGGTCAGTACCGTTCAATCAACTTTCCTCAGTTTAAGGAAAACCCTATAACTGGCTATCAGATAAAACTGCCAAAAATAGGTAGCGTAAGGATCAACTTACATAGACCTATTCCTGATGGTTTTGTTGTCAAACAAGTTCAAATAGTTAAAAAAGCGTCTGGTTGGTATGCTGTTATCTGTATTCAGTCAGATGTTAAAATTCCATCTCCTCAACCTCAAGGTAAATCCTTGGGGATTGATCTAGGGCTTGAAAAATTTATTGCTACCTCACAGCAAGAGTTAATAGCTAGGCCAAGGTTTTTTGTAGAACTTCAAAGCAAGCTTCAATGGCTGCAACGAAGATTATCTAAGAAACAAAAAGGGTCTAAAAACTGGCATAAAGCTCGTGAAAAAGTAGCTAGATTACATGAACATATTTATAACACTCGTAAGAATTTTCATTATCAGGTAGCCCATCATCTTTGTGACCAAGCAAATATCATTTTTGCCGAAGATTTAAACTTAAAAGCCATGTCGAGAGGAATGTTGGGTAAGCATACTCTTGATGCTGGTTTCGGGAGTTTTCTGGAAATATTAAGCCACGTTGCTTGGAAAAGAAATGTTTACTTTGAGAAAGTTGATGCTAATTTTACCAGTCAAACTTGTCCTAATTGTGGGGTAGTGACGGGTAAAAAAGACTTGTCTCAACGAGTACATGAATGTTCTAATTGTGGTTTTGTAACTGATAGGGACGTTGCTGCTGCTATGATAGTCGAGCAACGTGGACTTGCAGCCCTCGGACTGGGGGTCAAGCTGCCTGTGGAGGACGAGGTTATCGGGGATGTCCGTAAAAAGTCATCTAGAGCCTCCCGTAGAAGCAGGAAAGCCTCGTAAAGATATGAGGAAGCCCACCCTGTACCGCCTAAGCGGTCAGGGTTGGGAGGATGTCACCTACTGTGTATTATTGATGTAGATACTATAAATTTATTTCATGTTATTAAGTCCCCATCAAAGAGAAAAACTCGATCCCGGCAACGATCAAGAATTTTATAATTATCCCCGTTTTGTAACCCATGTTGATCAGGGGTTTATCGATCAATTAAGCAATCTTTATCAAGAACGTTTACAACCCCAAACACGCATTTTAGATTTAATGAGTAGTTGGGTGTCTCATCTTCCTGATGAGGTAGAATTTGACCATATAGAAGGTCATGGAATGAACCAAGAAGAGTTAGCTAAAAATCCTCGTCTTGATCATTATTTTGTGCAGAATCTCAATGAAAATCCTAAATTACCCTTAGAAGATAATGACTTTGATGCTGTTTTGATTGCTGTTTCTGTTCAATATTTACAGTACCCTGAAGCTATTTTTTCGGAAATTCATCGTATTCTCAAACCTGGGGGTATTGTTATTGTTAGTTTTTCTAATCGAATGTTCTATCAAAAAGCCATTTCTGCTTGGCGTGATGGTACAGATGCTGTAAGAATTCAATTCGTTAAGAACTATTTTAGGTCAATTTCCGGGTTTAGTAAACCTGAAGTAGTCATGAATGTCTCTACTTTACCTAGTTTTTTACAAATGCTAGGGATGATGGGTGCTGATCCTTTTTATGCTGTGATCTCCCAGAAAGTTTAGTTGTTGATTAATTTTTGGTGCAATTTATTAATTGCACCAATTTCAAGGTAATATTGCTACCCATTGATTTTGAGCAAACCGTAGGGAAAAGGTAATCAATAATAAACTAAAAAATCCTAGAACAAAATAACCCCAACGGGGCGATCGCGACACAGTTACTCCTAAAGCAATAGACAAAGAAATAATCCCATAAGCTAAACGATTTAAGGAAATTGTTCCCCCAGAAGATAATAATAATCCTAACGCAAATAACCCATAAATATAGACTACTAAACTTAATCTTTTACGAGAACACAATAATAATACCAGTCCCCCTAAAACAGATAGGGTATTTAGTAAGGAATCTCCGCTTAAAAGCCATAATAAAAAGAATAAACTACATAAACTATAATCAAAATAAACTTTAGGAATAAAAGTTCGATAACACCATAATCCGTAAGCTATAACTATAATTAAAATGAATAAAAGGGGATGCCAAACATCAACAAGGCTTCCTGCTGCCCAATTTTTTCCCCCAATAGTAATTTCTGCTAACATTCTCCCCCATCCTTCCCAATCAATTCCACGTTTTCGTTGCCATTCTGTATGCTGTACTGTAATAAAAGCGATTGGATCATTAAAGTAAAACCAACAGTAAAAACTATATAAAAAAGTTCCTCCACCACTAGCAAAAGCTGTAAAATAAGCCATGAAAGATAACTTTTTACGCCAGGCAATAAACAAAAAAGTAGGTATTAAAGCTAGTCCTGTAATTCGAGTAGCTGTTGCTAATATTCCCCAGATAATTGTTTGAGTATATTGTTTGTTTTCAAAGCTAAATAATGCTAAACTACTAAATAATAAAAATACTCCTTCTGTATAAATAACTGTGCCAAAAATAGACAAGGGACACCAAGCTAAAATAGCAACTACCCAACGGGCAGCTACGTCATCATTGGTCTTTTTAAGCCATATATAAACAACAAAAAGAGTCACAATAAATGCTGTATTATTAATGATAATTCCTACAAGATTAGAAGGAAATCCAACTACTGTACCTAGTCTAATTAACAAAGGAAATAAGGGGAAAAATGCAACATTAGAACCCGGTTCAGTATCTGAAGTATCATAACTATTTATTGCAATTTGTTGATATAAACCACTATCCCAAGCAGAAAACACTTCCCATCCAAAATTAACTCCATTATTATCTGCTCCTATATGCAGCAACGGGGTTATCCCCATCATTGTAATAATGATAATTCCCCTACTCAGTAAACCCATTAACAAAACAAAATACCACTCATTGCGTAATATCTGACGAAAAAAATATAGCATTATTTTATTATTTAATAAACTGATAACTATAATATGTCATACTTTGATGCAGTTTTTACCAGTCTAAGATTTAATTTTATCAAACATTATCGATTATACCTTGATTTTTACTAAATTTTAGATTATATTTAGTAAATTAAATCACTTAAAATATCATTATGTCTCTTGTCTTTTCTAATCATCATATTCCTATAAATTGGATTAAAAAAAATCTTTTTAGTAACTGGTTTAATAGTCTTCTGACTTTAGTTAGTCTAAGTTTCATTTTTTGGGTGGGTTCTGGTTTAATTTCTTGGGCAATATTTCAGGCACAATGGGGCGTTATAGGGGATAATTTACGCTTATTTTTTGTTGGGCAATATCCTGTTAGTTTGTTGTGGAGAGCTTGGACAAGTTTAGCTATTATTTTTAGTTTGATTGGATTTTCTTGGGGTACTATAAAATATTATTCTAATTTATTCAAGCCAATCAACTTATTTATTTTAGGTTCAATTACTGTTTTCATAACATTATTATCTATCCCTATCAGTTTAGTTTCTAGTGCTAAATTATTAGGTATTTTGTTATTACTCGTTATTTTTGCTTTAATCGGTCAGCAAACCAGTAAAAAATTACCTACTTTTAGTAATTGGTTATCATTAATTTGGGTATTAACATTTTTTCTTTTATTAGGACTATTACAAGGAGCTTTCTTTTTACGTCCTGTTAGATTAGATGATTTTAGTGGTTTAATATTAACTCTTTTTGTAGCTATTATTAGTATTATTTTATCCTTTCCTTTTGGAGTATTATTGGCACTGGGAAGACAGAGTGAATTACCCGTAATTCGCTGGTTATCTATTGCCTATATCGAATTAATTAGAGGCTTACCTTTAATAGGTATTCTTTTTATGGCACAGGTAATGTTACCCTTAATTTTACCTCAAGATATGCGAATTCAACGAGTGATTCGAGCCATTGCCGGATTCACATTATTTAGTGCTGCCTACTTAGCAGAAAATGTTAGAGGAGGTTTACAATCAGTTCCTAAAGGACAAACAGAAGCAGCGAAAGCATTAGGATTGAATGGTTTTTTCGTCCTAATTTTCGTAGTGTTACCCCAAGCATTAAGAGTGGTTATTCCTGCCATTGTTGGTCAATTTATTAGTCTATTTAAAGATACTTCTTTACTGGCTATTGTAGGATTAGTTGACTTATTAGGGATGTCTCAATCTATTTTAGCTAACCCTAAATTTATTGGTCGTTATGGAGAGGTTTATATTTTTGTAGCCGCTATTTATTGGGTATTTTGTTACTCTATGTCTTTATTAAGTCGTCAGTTAGAGAATAAATAAAACAATTTAGAACAATGCGATCGCTATTTTTTCCCCCGTAGGGTGGGCAATTTGCATAACATCAAGAAAGCATTAGAACTGCTTATTTGCCCACCTTCTATTTACGAAATTTTTAGCAATAATTGGTCAACACTAGCATTATGGTCTATGAAAGAAAATAAATGCTTATACTGTACTTTTCCAGTCTTATCTAATATAAACTGTGCCGGAAGCGGTGCGCCCAAAGCCTGTCCTGTATGATACATTCTAAATACCCGACAATTTGGGTTACTCAATAAAGGCATTTTTAAGCCTAAATCTCTGACTACAATTTCACTTTGTTTTGCATCGGTACTGGTAATCATTAAAACCTCTACACCACGCTCAACAAATCTTTCATAATACTTGTTGAGACTAAGAATATGAGGATAACAAAAGGGACAATATTGCTTTTCCGTAAAGATACGGGTGAAAGCTAAAATCACTGGTTTTTCTGGGAAATAATCCCCTAATCTAACTGTTCCATTGTTAGTAATATCTGGCAAGGTAAAATCAGGGGCTTTACCTCCTAATAAAATCTGATTCGTGGCAGGAATAGGTAAAAAGTTATTAAAAAAACGTCGATTAATTAAACCCGTAAAATCTGTCGATGTTAACATAGCATTGATAAAGAACTAACTTAATAATTTTTGTTTAAAATCTTCTGCTTTCTGAGGATCGGGAATTTTGCTAGCCAGTGCCTTAACAAGATCCGTTGGAGAAATACTCGGGTTTTTCTTAACTGTTTTTTGACAGATTAAAGAAGCCATCGGCCCAATTAAATCAGCCAATTCGGTTTGGCACTTTTCAACAAAATTAGGATCAATAGCCGGCTGGGTTCCACTGAAGGCAAAAGATTTAGGTTTAGGGGGTAATGGTAAAGGGTTATTGGGGGGGGCTATACGAGTCGGCATATCATCTGTATTTTCACTGTCTAAATTAACGCTAAAAGTATCCAAAAAGCTATCTGATCCATACAAGTTATGATAAACATTCTCTAACTGATTGAGAACGACTTGAGCCGAGGAAGGACGTTGATTTGGCAAACGCGCCATAATTTGATCAACTACATCACCAAACTCAGGGGATAGGTTCGGAACCCCCTCTCGCCAATTTAACCGATCAACATGGGAATCGTACAACTCACTGGGATGTTTTCCCGTTAACAAATAAACAAGAGTCCGTCCCAAAGCAAAAAAATCTGACTGGGGAACTGCCTGACCATTCAACTGTTCAATGGGGCTATAGCCCGCTGAAAATAGCCCTGTAACCCCTCCACTTGATTGTTTTGACAAATAAGTCTCCGTTACCTCCCGAGCGGTGCCAAAATCGATTAAAACCAATTGTCCCGTAGAACGCAGCATGATATTGGAAGGCTTAATGTCACGATGAAAAAAGTTATGATGATGAATCTCTTCTAAAATTCTTAATAGCTGCATTAACCACTGAATAGCCATCTTTTGCGAAATACACTTACCTCGCTGAGAAATATACTGACTCAAATTTAGCCCCTCTATTTTTTCCATTACCAAACAATACAGGGGCTTATCACTATTTTTCACAAAAAATGTGAAATGAGCATCTGGTTCAACTTTGGGAATCCCTGGATGCTTAAGACGACTCAAAACATTAACTTCTCTCTCAAACAGTTCAACATACTTAGGGTGATTATGGAGAAGGACTTTAAGAACTTTATAGATTGGTTGATTTGTTTGGGATTTTTGGGGATTACTATCCAGTACCTCGTAGGTTTTACCGAAACCGCCACCGCCTAGTTCTTTAAGAACACGATAACGTCCATCAAGCAGTAACTCAGAGCCACAGCTTTGACAAAATAAGGAAGTATCCTGGTTTTCAGGGTTAGAACATTGGGGGTTAATGCAGACGCTCATATGGACTTGCCATGGGTCAATCTTTCTCTAGTTTAGACTGCCAAATTCAGTTATACACTAATTTTTCTCAGGTTTCATTAGATATTAATAATTGGAACTGGTATTTCTAGTTAGGGTTTGCTGAATAAAAGCAAAACCCTATTCTTTAAAAGGTTACACCCATATTCGCGATCGCAAAAAAGATCAGCTTTGTCGGCTACAAACCGCTATAATTGGTAGAAACACCTCCCAGTTGTTGGTCAAGAACAAATGTATCGAAAAGAGGAGCAACCTTTACCGCCCCCAGAAAAATTTGAATTACCTTTCGAGGGCAAATTGTCCCCCAATAATCGTTGGGTAATCATGGCAGAGTTGATACCTTGGGATGATTTTGAGGAAGAATATGCTAAACTTTTTTCAGCAGAAAAAGGTGCGCCAGCCAAACTATTTAGAATGGCATTAGGGACATTAATTATTAAGGAAAAATCAGGAACAAGTGATAGAGAAACTATAGAACAGATTAGAGAAAATCCCTATCTACAATACTTTATAGGTTTAAATTGTTATCAACAAGAGCTACCACTGGAATCTTCAATGCTAGTTCATTTTAGGAAAAGAATTGATGGAGAATTGATAAACAAAATCAATAAAAAAATAGTAAAAAGAGAAATAGACAAGAGTGATAAAGAAGTAAAAAAAAAGGATTGTCTCCAAGAAAAAGGAGAAAAAATAAAAAATAAAGGTAAACTAATTTTAGATGCGACTTGTGCGCCAGCAGACATCAAATACCCAACGGATTTAGGCATATTAAATCAAGCCAGAATTGAGACAGAAAGAATAATAGATAATCTTTATAAACCATTAAGAGTAAAATTGAGAAAAAAGCCGAGAACTTCTAGAAAAATTGCTAGAAAGGAATACTTAAAAGTAGCTAAAAAACGAAAAGTATCTTATCAAGAAAGAAGAAAAGCTATCGGGAAACAGTTAAAATACCTTAAGAAAAATTTAGGAAATATAGAAGACTTAATTCAAGCTGGGGCTTCCCTGGAAAATCTGAGTAAAAGACAGAAAAATTGTCTAGAGACTATCAAAAAAGTTTATGAACAACAACAGTCAATGTGGGAGAATAAGACCCAGAGTGTTCCTCAAAAAATTGTAAGTTTAACTCAACCGCATATTCGTCCAATAGTGAGGGGAAAAGCAGGAAAACCAATAGAGTTTGGAGCTAAACTCTCAGTAAGCTGTGTAGATAACTATGTGTTTCTATACAAAATAAGTTGGGAAAACTTCAATGAATCTTGTCATTTAAAAGAACAAGTAGAAAAGTATAAAGAAACGTTTGGCTATTATCCCGAATCCGTCCATGTAGATAAAATTTATCGAACTAGGGAAAACAGAAATTGGTGTAAGGAAAGAGGGATAAGAATCAGTGGTCCGAAGTTAGGAAGACCTCCGAAAAATGTCAGTGAAGAAGAAAAGAAACAAGCCCACTCCGATGAATGCTTCCGTAATGCTATTGAGGGAAAGTTTGGACAAGCTAAACGAAGATTTAGCCTAAATCTCGTGATGACAAAACTCCCTGAAACCTCCATTACATCTATTGCTATTACATTTTTAGTTGTCAATCTTTCTAAACTTCTGAGGCAGTTTTTGTCGCTTTTTTTGTCCTTATTTACTAATAATAGAACAGGGGAACTTATCAAACCGCCTTTCATTAATTTTGGTTATACTTTAAACAATTTTTATGTACTAAAACTTATTGATTTGTCAGAAAATTCTTGGTCAAAAGTGGCATAAATTTTGGAGAAACTTTTTCAGCAAACCCTAGTTAAATCCAAAAATAAATGATACAATAGGAGGTTGGAGTATTTACTTGATTATTTTTATGAGTTTAACCGCTAGCGAAAAACAAACTCTGATTAGTGAATATCAGGTTCACGAAACCGACACTGGTTCGGCTGATTTACAAGTCGCTATTTTAACTAAGCGCATTACCCAATTGACCGATCATCTTAAGCAAAATCCTAAAGATCATGCTTCCCGTAGAGGACTCCTAAAAATGATTGGTCGCCGTCGTCGGTTATTGGCTTATATCAAGGGCAAAGATACCAATCGTTATCAAGCCTTGATTGAACGTCTTGGCATTCGTCGTTAACTTTAACTTTACTTGAGGCAAAGGTTGGAAGGGGGAAGACAGAAAATTTGCTGTATCTTGATTCTTCCCAAACCTCCCAAACTTAGGTTAAACACCTGCATGGCCTAAAGCTAATCCAGCCACTAACATACCTAAAACTAAAAAGGGTTGTGCGCTGGCTTGGTATTTTACATCGTTTTCTAAGGGATTACGCAAGAAATACATATCCTGAAAGGTGATTTGAGGAATTACTAATAACAGCACCATAGCAGCATAGAGATTTTGATGGATGTAAATTAAATAAGCTCCAATACCAGCTTGAAACACATCGATCATGGTCACACACAGCCAAGCGGCGGTATTAACCCCAAACATTACAGGCAGGGATTTTAAACCCAATTGGCGATCGCCTTCCACACTCTTAAAATCATTAACCACAGCAATACCTAAACCGGCCAGGCTATAAAAGAGGGTCAAAATAACAATAGTCCAGTTTAACTGTCCAAATAAAGCATGGCCAGCCCACCAGGGTAAAGCAATATAACTTGCCCCTAAAGCATAATTTCCTAACCAACCATTTTGTTTTAACTTTAGAGGTGGGGCTGAATAAATGTAGGCGAGAAATGCCCCTCCGATGGTTAAACACAACATAATGGGGAATTCGTGGCCAACCCATCGATCTAGGCCAAAACTTAAAGCTAGTCCCAAACCCAATAACACCAAAATTTGTGTCACCACTTGGGGAACAGAAATAGCCCCAGAGGGAATGGGACGATAGGGTTCATTAATAGCATCAATTTCGCGATCATAAAAATCATTGATGGTTTGGGTGTATCCGGCCATCAACGGACCTGACAACAACATACAAGCAGCGGCCATCAAAAAGTTTTCTAGGGTCCAGGTATAATTTCCTGATGAGGCTGCCCCACAAACCACACCCCAGATTAAAGGTATCCAAGTAATGGGTTTCATTAACTGTAGGCGTAACTTCCATATAGAAGTTTCTCCAGCACTAGCCCCTTTCATCCCTAATAATTGACGGGTTTTGCTGCTTTGTTCGTTAACATTTGAAGTAGAAGAATCAGACATAGGTGAATGGATAATGGGTAATGGATGATGGATAATTAATCGAACCAACCAATATCGTCATTGGTCAATGGTTTGCTGGTTACAACTGGTGCAGTAAAGGGTTCTAACTCCTTTGCTTGACGGGTTAAAGCTGTTTCTTGTACCACCAATTCGGGGGGTGAATCAGTGGATACCAGAGGTAATGGTTCTTGTTGTAATTTAGCTTGTAAACTAGCAATGAGTTCATTCTTTTCTGCTAATTCCACTGCTAATTCTTCTTTTTGTTGCAGTTGGGTGTAAAGTTTCTCAACTAATTGTTTTTGTTCGTTTAATTGAGATTGATAGTTCTCTGCTGCTTGTAGTTCATTTTGGAGACGACGACTCAATTCTCTCTCGTCTTTAATTTCAGTTTCTAAGGTTTTAACTTGATTGTTTAAGCTATCAAATTTTTTTTTCTCTTCTTGTAAAGCTTGGTTGAGTTGAGTAATTAGTTCATCTAACTGTGCTTTAGTCATCCGACTGCGATTAGTTGGAACTGTGGAAATTTGTGTTGTTTCAGTAATAGTTTCTGAAGGGCTTTTTGCTTCTTCTCGTAATAAGTCTGATAAGCTTTTTTTAGTCATAATTAAGTCCAATCCCGTTGTAATTCTTCTACAACTCGACGATAATCGGCTTGTGCTTCTTTGGCATTTTTGCCACGCCATTCGGTAATAGGAACCCCGTCTAAAACCGCTCGCTCATGGGCTTTATATTGACGGATAAAGGCATGACAAGCAGGAATTCCCAATTCCAGTAAGGTGTTTTGAGCCTCTAGGGTTTCCTTTAAACTGCGGGAGTCTACTTTTGTTAATAATACCCGATGAGCGACCTTTAAGGGCATAACCGTGGTTTTAACTGTTTCGATCAATGCTGTTAAATCCATGGCCGCTGGGGGGGTAGGTAGGACTAGATAATCAGCACAAGCGATCGCCGATTTTAAGGCTTCGGATCGTAGTGCCGGAGGGGTGTCAACAACAATAACCTCATAATCTTCTATGCTACGCAGTTTTTCGAGAATTTTAGGGTTATTTTCTTCGGTTAAATCAAAATCAATCCCCTTTTTACCTCGTTGAGTCCACCAACTGGCGGAACCTTGGGGATCGGCATCCACCAATAAAACCTCTTGTTTTTCAGCCAAAATAGCAGCCACATTGACTGCAGTGGTTGTCTTCCCTACACCCCCTTTACCATTGATGATGCCAATAATGGTGGTTTTGGAGGAGCTAGACGCTAATACAGAATTCTCCTTGGTCATTTTTCCCTACATCAACCCATTCCATCATTATCTCATCTATGTGTTAGAGTTGCTGTTTATTCTCTATTTTGGCTTTCGTGAGATCCTCTAGGGTTTTGGCGATCGCCGGTAATTGTAAATAACTCGGATAAGTGCCTTCGTCTTTTATCCGTTTAATTTCCGTCTCAGGAATGGGTAATTGATGATGGGTAGCGATCGCCTTAACAATATCTCCGCGATCGATAATTCCGGCAACAGCACCGGCCGGAGATAATACGCTAAGGGAACGTTCGTGAATAGCCTCTAATTTCTCAATAACAGTAACTAAGGGGGTTTTTTCCCCTACTGAGGGAATGGTATTCAAAGGACGAACAACGTCCCATAGGGTTACGGTATCCCACTGACTGCGCTCGATATTTTGTAAATCTTCAACAACAATTAAGCCTCGATAACGGCCTTCTGAAGAGGCAAAATAAACCATATGATCATGGAGTTCACTGAGAAGATAGTTTTGAGCGAATTGAAGTAAGTTCAGATGAGTATTAACCACTCTAAATTCTCGTTCCATAATCTCACTAGCGGTAATGCTTAAGAGACTTTCTTGTAATTCAGTAATGTTCTTATAATTCTCTGCATTGCGTCGGACAAACCAACCGATAAACACTATCCAGAGTCCACTTAATGATCCTGTTAGCAAGATGATCAATAAACCGAAACTAATACCCAACCAACCGATTAATTGACCACTGGCCGCAGCCCAACGAACTCCTGTAAAGCGATCGCCTTTTATTTTCCAGACGATGGCTTTAAGAACTTGTCCTCCGTCTAAAGGAAGGCCAGGAATTAAATTAAAAATCCCTAGCACTAGATTAATTCTTGCAGTATCTTCCGTCATATAAACAAGAAGACGACCGATAGTGTCTGAGTTATTAGAGGAGCGAAGACTATAGGACACAGTAAATAAGAGAATAGATAATCCCAAACTGACCAAAGGACCTGCGCTCGCTACCCAAAATGCTTCTGTGGGGTTGTCTGATTCTTTTTCCATCGCTGCTACTCCCCCGAACAAAAAGAGGGTTATGGAGTTAACATTTATGCCTTGAGTCAATGCCACTAAACTATGACCTAATTCATGGAGAAGTACAGATATGAAGAGGAATAAAGCGAGAATTAGCCCTGCTATCCAAGCCAACCACAGATCCTCAACTAGGTTAAGTTGAGTGATTTCTTGAGAATTAACTAGGGTAACTAATCCCAGAATAAAAAACCAGGAAGGATCAATATAAAGCGGTATACCCAATAAAGAACCTATTTGCCATTTTCCGTCCATGATCAAAGGGAATCTATTTTTTTATTTTTCTTAACAATTTTCAGGCTAAGGCTTTTAAGCTTCAAATTTTAGCCATCAAGTTCTTGATTATTTTTTTGACAATCAATTCCTCATTAATATTTTAACGTAAACTTGTCTTCTCGAATCATTCAGCTTATTTAGGAGAGGAAATAAGAATGTTTAAGATAATCTTTGATATTTTGTCTAATTTTTGGGATTACTTAACACTATTTTTTGTATAGTTATCATTAGGCTAATAAATGGATTATCATCTGCTCAAATAAGAGTAGGGCGATATCTAGTCATATTATTAAGTATTACAATAAAATACTAAAAGCTAGAAAACATCAAAAACTTACAATTATTAGGTTTGAGCCTGGGATCTATGAAAAAAAACAGTCTTTTCTACTAAATACTGCTAGATATAGGAGAAAAGACTGTTTTTGCTTGATGACGGCACTGCTCAAAAACAGGTAATTAACGATATTTTCTAAAGACTAAAGTCACGTTATGACCACCAAATCCAAAGGAATTAGATAAAGCTACATCAATCTCTAGAGGACGACTCTCATAAGGTACATAATCAAGATCGCAGTCTGGATCAGGATTATCTAAATTAAGAGTTGGGGGAATGCGATCGTTAGCGATCGCCATTAGGGTAGCTACAGCTTCGATCCCTCCAGATCCCCCTAATAAATGACCGGTCATGGATTTAGTGGAACTGACAGCAATGGCATAAGCACGATCTCCCAAAGCCTTTTTAATGGCTTTGGTTTCGGTAACATCGTTAGCTGCGGTACTGGTGCCGTGAGCATTGATATAAGTTACTTGTTCGGGAGAAATACCCCCATCTTTGAGGGCTAACTCCATGGCACGGGTAGCACCGGCACCATCTGGGACAGGTGCCGTCATGTGATAGGCATCACAAGTCATGGCATAACCCACCATCTCTCCATAAATTGTTGCCCCTCGTGCTAAAGCGTGTTCTAATTCTTCAAGAATTAAAATTCCTGACCCTTCCCCCATAACAAAGCCATCTCGATCTTTATCAAACGGGCGACTGGCCTTTTGAGGCTCATCGTTACGGGTTGATAAGGCTCTAGCTGAGGCAAAACCAGCCAAGGATAAGGGGGTAACAGAAGCCTCAGTGCCACCACAAATCATGGCTTTCGCATAACCCCGTTGTACCAGACGAAAGGCATCCCCGATGGCATTAGACCCGGCAGCACAAGCTGTCACAGTACAAGTGTTCGGGCCTTTCGCTCCTGTATTAATGGCGGTTAAACCGGATGCCATATTGCCTATCATCATGGGAATCATAAAAGGACTACAACGACTCGGGCCTTTGTTGAGATAAACTTCTTGTTGATCTTCGAGAACTTTGATTCCCCCCACTCCTGTACCGATGATTACGCCAATTTGTTCAGCATTAAGGTCATTAATAACTAACTTAGAGTCAGCCAATGCCTGTAAACTGGCGGAGACACCAAATTGAGCAAAACGGTCCATCCGTTTTGCTTCCTTGCGATCTAAGTAGTCCTGGGGGTCAAATCCTTTCACTTCCCCAGCAATGCGACAAGCGTGTTTAGACGGGTCAAAATTGGTAATCTCAGCGATACCACTTTTTCCATTCATTAAACCTTGCCAATAATCTGTTAGGGTGTTGCCAATGGGGGTGATTGCACCTAACCCCGTTACCACTACTCGCTTCAATTGTGAATTTGTCATGATTTTCCCTTATTAAAAGATGGATCTACCCAGCATTGCACTTAGGAGGGAGGATGGGGGGATCAAAATACTTAATACTATTATTAAGCCTAAGCCTGTTTTTCTTCTATGTACTTAACAGCAGCTTCGACTGTAGCAATGTTTTCGGCTGCTTCGTCAGGAATTTCGATCTCAAACTTGTCTTCTAGAGCCATTACTAATTCTACTGTATCTAGAGAATCAGCCCCTAAGTCATTGGCAAAGTTGGCATCTTTAGTCACTTTGTCTGCTTCGACTTCAAGTTGTTCGACGACGATTTTTTGTACTTCTTCAAATATTTGTTGGTTCATTAATCTTTGAGTTTACCGCTAACAACCTCGTCGGACTAAACATGACGAGGAGGAAATGGGGCGGAATTTACCATTTCCTAGAATTGACTTTACAGTTAAGGTTTATTCAGCATTATTCATATTAGTTTAAGATTGCTCTTTTTGAAAGACCATCAATAAGCGAGAAGCATAAGCTCTCCCTTTCCCAAGGCAATGATATTTAATTTTTGTTAATTACTATTGACAAAAAAAACTTAACGTGCAGATAAAGGAAAGGAGTCAGGGAGGGGGCAGCACTTGCGCAGCTAGACTATTTTATACTTTGATCATTTTATTACACATTTCTCAAACTATTAATTTATTCTGTAACAATTTTCCTGCCTCACTAACCATAATAATCTGGCGATCGCGTCCAAAGAGAATTGAACCAATATTAACATCAAAATCTATATAGTTTTTAACATAATTCCTGCTCCTTTTGTCAATAGTTTCTGCTAAAGAATTATAAATCCTTGCCGTCCAATTATAATTATTTTCTGCATCTATTTTCATCAATAACTGTAATCCCTCTTCTGTAGTTTTACAGTCTAATAATTGTTGTAAAATGGCAGTTTCCAATCCCATCTTTGCACCATGAGTTATTAATGTTTCTATTCTTCCATCGGCTAAATGATGATGAGTATGAAAGATTCCTCCTGCTAATTTTATCAGTTTGCCATGATAACCTAATAATAAAATATCCTCTATTTCTTCCCTAGCTGCTGTTACTAATAATGCGCCTAACCAGTTAGCAGTTTTGATTAAATTTTGCTCTTTTATTCCCATTTGTTTAGCAAGGTTCAACCCATTTTCTCCTATACAAAATACTAAGGTATCAGATTGTTTTGCTTTTTCTCTTAATTCTTGTTGATAACTCTCTAATTGATCGGGAGAACTCAAGGGTTGAGATATACCAGAAGTTCCCAATAAAGAGAGTCCTTCCACTACTCCAAATGCTTCGTTTGATGTTCTTTTTGCTAACTTTTTTCCTTCGGGTAAAATAATTGTGACAATTATAGTTTCTCCTAGGTTTAAATATTGTTTTAAATTACACTTTAATAATTGATTTGCGTAGGAATAAATAGCAGGGTGATTATTATTCTTGATCTGTTTACCTATTCCTTCTCCTCCTTTGATTATAATTTGTTCCTTCTCATTATTATCATTATTTTCTTTTAGTTCAACTATTGCCCATATTGGCGTATTCCTGGTCAAATCTAAATTAGCTCCTGGAACACTTACCGTAATAGCTAATGCAGTATTTTGCTTGATTCTAGCTACTTGTTGAATAGGGATAGTTACTGTTTTCTTTGGTTCTATTAAATCTAGAGAAACTGTATCACTGTGATTTTTATTTTGTAAGTGCCATAAGGCAGCGATCGCCGATGCACAAGCAAAGACAGGTAAGGTATAACCAGATAGATTTTGAATCATATTTACTGTATATTTTTCTTTTGTAGTAATTGTCTCTGTTTTTCTCTTTGTTTAGCAATCTTTTCTGGGGTTAAACTATCATAGCAATGGGGACAAGAAACACCTTCTTCATACTTATGTGATGCTTTATTTGTTTCTGAAATGGGATAACCACAACCTAAACACATCTCATAGCTTCCTATTTCTAGTTGATGTTTAATAGCAACTCTTTCATCAAAAACAAAACATTCTCCTTCCCATAAACTTTCCCTCTCTGGAACTTCTTCTAAATACTTTAGAATACCTCCTTTAAGATGATAAACTTCAGAAAAACCTTGTTTCAATAAGAAAGATGTTGCTTTCTCGCAGCGTATTCCACCAGTGCAAAACATAGCTATTTTTCTGTGTTTTTTAGGATCTAAATTGTGCTGTACATAATCAGGAAATTCTCGAAAAGAATGGGTATTAGGATTAATCGCACCCCGAAACGTTCCAATATCTACTTCATAACTGTTTCTCGTATCAATAACGATAGTTTCTTCGTCCTTAATTAAATCATTCCATTGTTCAGCCTCAACATAATTTCCCACTTGTTTATTAGGATTAACTTCTGGTATTCCCAGGGTAACAATTTCTCGTTTTAAACGTATTTTTATCCTTTCAAAAGGAAGATCAGAAGCAGTAGAATATTTAACATCTAAGTCAGCTAAACGTTTGTCCTTGCCTAAATATTTAATTACTGCTTCAATATTAGTAGCTGTTCCGGCAATAGTTCCGTTAATGCCCTCGAGAGATAATAATATAGTTCCTTTGATCTGATGATTTTGGCAATATTCCAAGAATAAGCCCTGTTTCTCAGCATAATCAGCAAAAGGAAAGAACTTATAGAACGTAGCAACAGTATAAGTCATGTTAGTCTAGCAAATGACAGTGAATAGGGGTTTAATAGTTTTAACAGAATCTTGGCAGAAGTCCCTACCTAAAAATACTACAAAAAGATCAACATTTTAGGTAGGGACGGGGCTTATAAAATCTGCCGTGCGACGGCAGATACAGCCTTTCATGAATGCCAACCAATAAATAAACCCGCGCAGCGTCCACATTTTCCTTTTTTGTGCTAAAATATGTGAATTGGTTGCCAACCAACCTGACTGTGTAAGAGGCCGCCCCAGTGGCATAAAGTATGTACTCGCCAGACTCAGGGAAGCCAAAACCCCCTATCTCGGAATCAGAAGATATGGTTAGTAGGACGAAAAGTAATAACTCTTGCGGAAGGTGAGAGTCTGCCTGTGGAGGCTGTGTAAGACCAAAATAAGACTTGTCTTATGGAGGCAACTGCCAATGAGACGGGAAACCTCGAAGACGAATAAAACCGTCCTAAATCTTTTTCGAATTGGAAGCTCCAACTATAACGAAGTTTAGTTGGGGTACTTCACGCCCATGGAAGATAAGATTAGGAGAGTAGACGGCTTAAAAAATTTTTCTTTCACCCCTTGCCTATTTTAAATAAATATATGTATAATGGTGGGAGTGAGTAAAATATCGACACAATCAGTTGTCGGTGATACTACTCGGGGGGGTTAGCTCAGTTGGTAGAGCGCCTGCTTTGCAAGCAGGATGTCAGCGGTTCAAGTCCGCTACTCTCCATATAAGTAAGGTGATTTCCAAGAAAAAGTTTCCCACCCGTTCTCAGAATCTGTTTGTAGAACATCTCAAATAAGCGAAAAGGAAAAATAAAAAGTTGTTCGCGGATACTTTCCGCGAACAAAAACCTCCCTATCTAAAAGAAAGAAATACGCTAACTTTTAAATTAGCTTTGACTATTTTTAAAAAGGAAATTCACTTAATTTTACACTCTTATTAACTTTTTAGACTAACTGGGTCTAATCAAAATATCCCATTTAGGTAGGGTTTGCTGAAAAAGTTTCTCCAAAATTTATGCCACTTTTGACCAAGAATTTTCTGACAAATCAATAAGTTTTAGTACATAAAAATTGTTAAAGTATAATCAAAATTAATGAAAGGCGGTTTGATGAGTTCCCCTGTTCTATTATTAGTAAATAAGGACAAAAAAAGCGACAAAAACTGCCTCAGAAGTTTAGAAAGATTGACAACTAAAAATGTAATAGCAATAGATGTAATGGAGGTTTCAGGGAGTTTTGTCATCACGAGATTTAGGCTAAATCTTCGTTTAGCTTGTCCAAACTTTCCCTCAATAGCATTACGGAAGCATTCATCGGAGTGGGCTTGTTTCTTTTCTTCTTCACTGACATTTTTCGGAGGTCTTCCTAACTTCGGACCACTGATTCTTATCCCTCTTTCCTTACACCAATTTCTGTTTTCCCTAGTTCGATAAATTTTATCTACATGGACGGATTCGGGATAATAGCCAAACGTTTCTTTATACTTTTCTACTTGTTCTTTTAAATGACAAGATTCATTGAAGTTTTCCCAACTTATTTTGTCTAGAAAACACATAGTTATCTACACAGCTTACTGAGAGTTTAGCTCCAAACTCTATTGGTTTTACTGCTTTTCCCCTCACTATTGGACGAATATGCGGTTGAGTTAAACTTACAATTCTTTGAGGAACACTCTGGGTCTCATTCTCCCACATTGACTGTTGTTGTTCATAAACTTTTTTGATAGTCTCTAGACAATTTTTCTGTCTTTTACTCAGATTTTCCAGGGAAGCCCCAGCTTGAATTAAGTCTTCTATATTTCCTAAATTTTTCTTAAGGTATTTTAACTGTTTCCCGATAGCTTTTCTTCTTTCTTGATAAGATACTTTTCGTTTTTTAGCTACTTTTAAGTATTCCTTTCTAGCAATTTTTCTAGAAGTTCTCGGCTTTTTTCTCAATTTTACTCTTAATGGTTTATAAAGATTATCTATTATTCTTTCTGTCTCAATTCTGGCTTGATTAATATGCCTAAATCCGTTGGGTATTTGATGTCTGCTGGCGCACAAGTCGCATCTAAAATTAGTTTACCTTTATTTTTATTTTTTCTCCTTTTTCTTGGAGACAATCCTTTTTTTTTACTTCTTTATCACTCTTGTCTATTTCTCTTTTTACTATTTTTTTATTGGATTTTGTTTATCAATTCTCCATCAATTCTTTTCCTAAAATGAACTAGCATTGAAGATTCCAGTGGTGGCTCTTGTTGATAACAATTTAAACCTATAAAGTATTGTAGATAGGGATTTTCTCTAATCTGTTCTATAGTTTCTCTATCACTTGTTCCTAATTTTTCCTTAATAATTAATGTCCCTAATGCCATTCTAAATAGTTTGGCTGGCGCACCTTTTTCTGCTGAAAAAAGTTTAGCATATTCTTCCTCAAAAATCATCCCAAGGTATCAACTCTGCCATGATTACCCAACGATTATTGGGGGACAATTTGCCCTCGAAAGGTAATTCAAATTTTTCTGGGGCGGTAAAGGTTGCTCCTCTTTTCGATACATTTGTTCTTGACCAACAACTGGGAGGTGTTTCTACCAATTATAGCGGTTTGTAGCCGACAAAGCTGATCTTTTTTGCGATCGCGAATATGGGTGTAACCTTTTAAAGAATAGGGTTTTGCTTTTATTCAGCAAA
>Ga0064014_10084_pt1 | contig 43294 bp, 40 predicted proteins | sample CrowatWCoCulture_2_FD_61584 | JGI IMG/M metagenome (GOLD analysis project Ga0064014, IMG submission 61584) | Marine cyanobacteria communities from the University of California, Santa Cruz, USA, analyzing cyanobacterial DNA methylation -... | ecosystem: Host-associated > Microbial > Bacteria >...
ATAATCCAGAAAATCTCCTGCTTTAAAGGTCGCCAAACGCCACTTATCACCCCATAAATTTTCGGGTACAGCTTGGGGTGGAGATTGCTCTAATTTTACAGAACTAGGAAACTTATCTTTTAAAATTTGTTTCAGTTGAGGGGTTCTTCTAGTTGCTTCAATGTAAATCCCTAACGCTTTTCCTAGCAGTTGAAATAAACTCAAACATTGAGGACGAAATACTTTAACAACATCAGGAGAATATTGCTTAACCAAAGATTCTAATTCAGCAATTAACCAATTAGAATTTGCTTCGGACTGTTGACAACTTGCTTCGTGAATGATAGAACTATTTTGATCACAAATAATGAGATTCCATGTCGTGTTATTTTCATTTGTTTGTGATAAATGTTTATAGAAATCTGCTTGCCAAATAATCATGATTTGGATACAGTAAATTAATTTGATTCATAACCAATAATAACATAAACACTTTTTTAAGACTATTTTCCCCAAATTTAATATAAACCTGGACTTGTAAGAGGTTGATACCTATTGCCTAATTTGTAACAAGATGTAACTATTTCTGGGTTAAGTCTCTCATCCGCTTAACTAGGGTCAAACACTACGATACTCTAGAATAAGTCCCCTCATCGTTACATTAATTATTAACTTACCTTCTATGGTTGTTTCTAGTCGCGCTATTCGTATCGGTTCCCGAAAAAGTCAGTTAGCTTTAGTGCAAACTTACTGGATACAAGAACAACTACAAAAACACTATCCAGATCGCCAGTTTGACGTAGAAACCATGAGTACCCAAGGAGACAAAATTTTAGATGTTGCCTTGGCTAAAATTGGTGATAAGGGGTTATTTACCAAAGAGTTAGAAACGGCCATGTTGCAAAATCAGGTAGATTTTGCAGTACACTCTCTCAAAGATTTACCAACCAACTTACCAGAAGGGTTAATGTTAGGCTGTGTCACCGAAAGGGTAAACCCGGCCGATGCACTGGTAGTCCACGAAAAACACCGAGATAAACAACTAAATACCCTACCAGAAGGATCGGTTATTGGAACATCTTCCCTACGTCGTTTAGCCCAACTACGTCACCATTATCCCCATTTAACCTTCAAAGATGTTCGTGGCAATGTCAACACTCGTTTAGGTAAACTAGATTCAGGGGAATACGATGCTATTATCCTCGCTGTGGCAGGTTTACAACGTTTGGATATGAGCGATCGCATCCATCAAGTTATCCCTGATGATATTTCCCTCCATGCTGTGGGACAAGGGGCCTTAGGCATCGAGTGTCGCACAGGTGATCCCGAAATTCTAGAACTTCTTAAAGTCTTAGAAGATACCGAAACCCGCGATCGCTGTTATGCAGAACGGGCGTTCTTACGAGAATTAGAAGGGGGTTGTCAAGTTCCCATTGGGGTTAACACCAAGATTGAAAATAATGTCTTAACTTTGATAGGAATGGTGGCCAGTCTTGACGGCAAAACCTTGATTAAAGATACTATTGAGGGGGAACCTTCTCAAGCAGAAAGCTTAGGTCAAACATTAGCCACCCGTTTGCGTGATGCTGGTGCAACAGAAATCTTAGCAGAGATATTTGCCCAAATTCAGCGTTCTTGACTTTTTCCGTTGACCCTAGAAATTCAGTCACGATCAGCAAAAAAATGATAGGGTGACAAAGGGATCATTAATCAAGTCAGAAGTCCATGGGGGCTTAATATCATTAAGCCCATATAGTACCAACACACAATATTTTTAACGAATATGTCAGAAAACAAAAAATCAGGATTTGGCATCCCCGGATTAGGTAAAATCAAAGAACTTCAAGATGCTTTCCAAAAAGCTCAACAAGTTCAAGCCGGCGCTCAACAACTCCAAGAAGAATTGGAGCGGATGGATATTGAAGGTTATAGCGATGAACAAACAAAACTAGTTACAGTTGTTATGAGTGGTAACCAAGAACCTCGTCAAGTCACCATTAAACCAGAAGCCCTACAACAAGATGCAGATGCTTTATCTGCCTTAGTTACCGCAGCTATGAAAGACGCTTACGGAAAATCTACTGAAACCATGCGCGGAAAAATGGAAGAACTAACCAGTGGTTTAAATCTCCCTGGAATGTAGTATCTATGTTTGTAGTCAGGAAAGCGATCGCTTCATCTTGACTACCCACTTCTTTAGTAGAGCAAAAATACTTAAATCCTATTTTTAGATGCGTTATTCCTTCTATTCTGCATTCTTAATATACCATACACCACTCAAACGGCGCAAACTCGTTCTTAATTTTGTCATCATTTCTTGATAAAAGGGGTAAAATTAGGCAACAGGGTAAATATAAGTAACTTAAAAGTAATTATGATAGATGATGATCAAATTTTATGTAAGAATCAGACTGTAGGGTGGGCAATGCCCACCTTACCTAAAATGTCGGATGAATGCCCCCGCTACATTTTTCCACAAAATACTAATTAAAACTAGCGGGGGATGAAATCCGACCAATAAATTAATGGCAAAGCAACGATTTAATTCTACGATCTTCTGGTAAACTATGCTATACTTAATCTATCTGAGGTCGAGGATTAATCAATGCTAGTTGTAGAAGCTAAACTTAAAAACGGAACACTAGAGCAGTAACAGAAACTAGATGAAGCCATTAGGGTATCTCAGTTTGTGCGTAATACCTGCGTTCGTTATTGGATGGATAATAAAGGGATAACCCGTAATGATCTCCAAAAACTTTGCTCTACATTAGCTAAAAATCAAGACACACCTTGGGTAACTTTATTAAACTCTCAAGCCCGTCAATCTGCTGCTGATAGAGCTTGGCAATCAATTAATAGATTTTATCAAAATTGTCGTGCCAAGATATCAGGCAAGAAAGGGTTTCCTAAGTTTAAAAAATATAGTCGTTCTGTTGAGTATAAACTAACAGGATACAAGCTATCTGATAACAGACGTAAAATTAAATTCACTGATGGTTTTAAAGCCGGAGAATTTGATTTATGGTGTAGTCAAAGAACCATTATTTATTATTCAGAACAACAGATTAGACGGGTAAGAGTTGTGAGACGTGCTGACGGTTATTATTGCCAGTTTCTTATTGATGTAGAACGTCAAGAAAACCATAAACCAACGGGACAAGTAACAGGGATTGATCTGGGCTTAAAAGAGTTTTATACTGATTCTCAGGGAAATACTGTTGACAATCCACGCTATTTAAGGAAATCAGAAAAGCGTCTTAAAAAAGCACAAAGACGATTATCAAAACGTTTCCGTAAAGGGACCAAACAGTCTAACAACTACCACAAGCAACGGGTTAAAGTTGCCAAGCTTCATCTTAAAGTATCAAGACAACGTAAAGACAAAGCAATTAAAGATGCTTTGGCGTTAGTCCAATCTAATGATCTGGTGGTCTATGAGGCTTTAAAGATTAGAAACTTAGTAAAGAACCATAAGCTTGCCAAATCTATTTCTGATGCTTCTTGGTATCAATTCACTGAATGGTTGAATTATTTTGCGAAGATTTATCGCATCGTTTGTGTTGCTGTACCTCCCCATTTCACCACTCAAGATTGTTCAGTTTGTAGCACAAGAGTTCAAAAATCATTAAGTACCAGAACTCATCAATGTCCTAACTGTAAAACAGTCTTAGATAGGGATCATAACGCAGCAATTAATATACTTAAAAAGCGATTCAGCGCGGTCTTGGGGGTTTCCCCCATGAGCGACTGAATCAAGAAGGGTTTGAAATATTTGGGAGAACATCTCAACGGTACTGTAGGGCATACAGAAACCGACCCAAACGCCTTGGGAGAGTCCGACCTCTGGATTGTTAATGGCAACATTGATGATTTAAGTTGTCTCGTTGAGCAAGGAATTTCTAATAGTGATGTGGAAAGAATCCCCCGTTACAACGCAGTTTAACGGGGGAGTATGTCAACATTTCTTGCGAAGCAAGTTTTAATTTTCTTTGATGTTATTTAACCATTCACGGAGTTGTTCAGCCGCAACTTCTCGGCCACCTAAACCGAAGGCTAAAGCAATAGCTGCAGCAATACCACCCACCAATAAACCAAAAGCTAGATTAACGATATTGGGGGCAATACCCATCTGTTGTAAAGCCATAGCGATGACAAAGACGAGAATAGAAATACGCGCCGTATGACCTAAAAACCGAGCCTGACGAGTGCCTGAATTGGTAATCAAATTAAAGCAAAGATTGGCTAAATAGAGTCCTAAAGCCAACACAGCCAAGCCAACCAACACTTGACCAGCGATCGCTAATAAAGTGCCTACCACAGCCCTTAAAGCTTCGACTTAGAGAATATCTACTGCTGTTAAAGAGGCAATCAACATCACTGCCACTAAAACAACAATCCCGGCAATTTGTGAAGGGGTTTTTGTTTCGGTGGTAGTTTCTGGGGTTTCTTCGCTGGTGGTTTCTGGGGTTTTAGGGGTTTGGGCGATACCCAACCATTGAAAAATGTTGTCAAAACCCACACTACTTAGGGTTTGCTGAAAAAGTTTCTCCAAAATTTATGCCACTTTTGACCAAGAATTTTCTGACAAATCAATAAGTTTTAGTACATAAAAATTGTTTAAAGTATAATCAAAATTAATGAAAGGCGGTTTGATGAGTTCCCCTGTTCTATTATTAGTAAATAAGGACAAAAAAAGCGACAAAAGCTGCCTCAGAAGTTTAGAAAGATTGACAACTAAAAATGTAATAGCAATAGATGTAATGGAGGTTTCAGGGAGTTTTGTCATCACGAGATTTAGGCTAAATCTTCGTTTAGCTTGTCCAAACTTTCCCTCAATAGCATTACGGAAGCATTCATCGGAGTGGGCTTGTTTCTTTTCTTCTTCACTGACATTTTTCGGAGGTCTTCCTAACTTCGGACCACTGATTCTTATCCCTCTTCCCTTACACCAATTTCTGTTTTCCCTAGTTCGATAAATTTTATCTACATGGACGGATTCGGGATAATAGCCAAACGTTTCTTTTCTAGCAATTTTTCTAGAAGTTCTCGGCTTTTTTCTCAATTTTACTCTTAATGGTTTATAAAGATTATCTATTATTCTTTCTGTCTCAATTCTGGCTTGATTTAATATGCCTAAATCCGTTGGGTATTTGATGTCTGCTGGCGCACAAGTCGCATCTAAAATTAGTTTACCTTTATTTTTTATTTTTTCTCCTTTTTCTTGGAGACAATCCTTTTTTTTTACTTCTTTATCACTCTTGTCTATTTCTCTTTTTACTATTTTTTTATTGATTTTATTTATCAATTCTCCATCAATTCTTTTCCTAAAATGAACTAGCATTGAAGATTCCAGTGGTGGCTCTTGTTGATAACAATTTAAACCTATAAAGTATTGTAGATAGGGATTTTCTCTAATCTGTTCTATAGTTTCTCTATCACTTGTTCCTAATTCTTCCTTAATAATTAATGTCCCTAATGCCATTCTAAATAGTTTGGCTGGCGCACCTTTTTCTGCTGAAAAAAAGTTTAGCATATTCTTCCTCAAAATCATCCCAAGGTATTAACTTTGCCATGATTACCCAACGATTATTGGGGGACAATTTGCCCTCGAAAGGTAATTCAAATTTTTCTGGGGGCGGTAAAGGTTGCTCCTCTTTTCGATACATTTGTTCTTGACCAACAACTGGGAGGTGTTTCTACCAATTATAGCGGTTTGTAGCCGACAAAGCTGATCTTTTTTGCGATCGCGAATATGGGTGTAACCTTTTAAAGAATAGGGTTTTGCTTTTATTCAGCAAACCCTAAATAGCATTACCGATAGTTTGGGACACGGATATTAGTTCATTGCCTTCCCCTAACTTTTCTTCGAGATTAAAACTCCCTAAAACCCGAGTGATGATCGTCTTGGCTAGGGTAGCCAATAACCAAGCGATGGCTGAGAGTATGCCGGCCCCTAATAGTTTAGGTAAGAAACTGGTAAGTTCTCCCAACAGAGAATTGAGGGGTTGGTAAACCGCCTCAAGTTGTAGGGTGTTTAAGAAAGCAACGACAGCAAAGAGAATGATCAGCCAATAGGCGAAGTCTGATAGCCATTTTTCTATGGGGATCGAACTATCAGATGAATCATTCCCAGAAATCCAACCAGCAATTTGATTATCGATTTCCGTATTATGGAGAATTTTTTTGACAACGCCCCTAACAATAGAGGCAATAATCCAACCAACCAACAGGATTAGTAGACCTTGTATCAAAGTCCAACTATCAGAGAAGAGTTGATTTAATAAAGCTGGATCAACAATTGGAGTTTCTTGTGCAAGAAACCAGCAGGTGAACATAGTCATGATTTAACCTTGGGATAATCAAGGGGTATATTTTCGGTTTTAATATAACGAAATACCCACTTAATATCCAAAATCCCTTATGTTAATTCCAACTACCCTTAACAATTGGTCATAATTCCCTGCTATTTCACTAAGAGGGACTTGCCGTCAAACTAGGAAGGTTTTGATGGGTCAAACACTGCCAATAACAACTAAATAAGTTGGGGTGGGAGTAGGTTAAAGAAGCGATCGCAGGGGCAGCAGGAAAGGGCCATAAGCGATCAAAAACAATATTTTGACCTTTGAGGCGAAATTGTAACAAATATAAAGATGGTGGGGCATCTAGGGACTCTAATAACCCTTGTGCCAACTCATGTAAAGGACGAAGTAAGGACTTCTTCAAAGAAACAGGCTGCTCGTAAGAATTAGGAAATGCCCCTTCCCCAATGATTTCCCCATAAATTAATTCTCTGGGAGTCACAGCGACGGGTAGCCACAAATCACCTAACCAAGCATCCCTAATACTGGTTTTGTAGCCCAACATTTTATCTACCCATTGTCTTCTTGCCTTAACATCTTTGCAGTCTTGGTAAATTTTTTGTCCTGGAAAAGATAACCAGTTAGGGACTTCAATAGTCAGGGGACAATAGATAATATCTGGATCTGGTTTGGAAGGCTGAGCATTTTTCGACCATAACGAGGCTGTGGCCATCACTTCAACCTGAGTTGAGGAAGAATCAGCCTTAATGGCTGCTTCGAGTGCCATAACCATTTTTTCGGTTGCAGGAGAAGCAGGATACATGGTACCTTGGGCTTTTACCTGGGCATTGACGATAATTAAAGCTTTACGCATATCGGTTGGATGGTTGAGCGAATCTTGTCTTTTCTAGTCAGTAGAGTCAATTTAAAGAGACTCCTATTAGAGAGATTACCCATGTTTATCCCTAACGATAAACAGGTAATGTGAAATGGAAATAGCTACCTTGTCCTGGTACACTATCGACCCAAATTTGGCCATAGTGGACACGAATAATTTTACGACATAAAGATAACCCTAATCCATATCCTTCTTTTGCTTGATCCCTTTGTAAACGGAAGTGACCTTCAAAAATCCGTTCTTGTTTTTCTTCGGGAATACCTGGGCCTGTGTCACAGACACTAACTTGTATTTTTTGACTGGTGCGGTGGAGAATAGATAAGCTAATTTCTCCTCCCCCTGGTGTATATTTAATCGCATTATCGATCAAGTTGACAATCACCTGACGGATTAATTCTTCATCTCCATAGACTGAGGGTACGTCTTGAGGAATGTCCTCAATCAATGTTAAGGACTTTTCTCTTAATACTTCTTTATATTGTGCCACAATTTCTTTAGAGAGTGCGGGTAAGAACACTTCTGTCCGTTCCACGCGCAACTGAGCATTCATGCTTTTAGAAGCCTGTAAAATGTCTGTAATCAGACGATTCATCACCCGAAATTGATTACGGGTTTGATGAAATAGTTGGGTTGTTAGTTTTTGCCGTTTCTCGCTGTTTTCTTGAGCTTGAGCTAGTTCTAAGGTTTCTACTGCAATGGAAGCGGCCGTTAGGGGACTGCGTAAGTCATGGGCTAACATAGCTAAGACTTGATCTTTGAACTTGAGTTGTTCTTGTAAATTCTCTTTATCCTTCTTCAGACGAAATATCTCATCAGAAAGCCGCATCAGTTCCCCTGAATATCCGACATTAGTGGATTGTTCCGGTGATTTCTCTTGATGATTATCTTCTTTCAAAGCTGAGAGCCATTGTGGCCACCATCTTTTCAGTTGATTGACTAGATTACTACCCGCCAGGGTTTGTCTGGGGGTGGGTACTACTTTAACCAGGGCCGGGGTGGCAACTAAGCGAAAATGCTCTACTAAGTGGGGTTGTTCGTGAATCTCAATGATTTCTAGCTGGTAAGTATGATCTGGGCTGACTGTTTTGAGATAATCCCGAATGGGCTGAATGTACTCATGGGAACTGGGACGCTCATCGACAAACAACAATAGCTGAATAGATGCAGCATGATCGCTTTCAGAGTTTGTTTGATGGTTGGAGGGTTCTAGCACTGCGACTTGATACTATATACTGACAGAGAAACAAGGTTCTTTTAGTAAGAGATTTTTTCTATCTATTCTAGTCTAGATCCTTAAGATAGTATAAAATCAACTACACTTAATCTTAAAGCTTAATGGTACAAACTTCACTGTGATGGTTGAAAACGATTATGGCTCTTGGCTATGTAGCTCTTGTCCTTCATGCTCATTTACCCTTTGTACGGCATCCCGAACGGGATTATATCCTAGAGGAAGAGTGGCTTTATGAAGCTATTACAGAAACCTATATTCCCCTACTGCGGGTTTTTGAGGGACTAAAAAGGGATGGGATCGATTTTAAAATGACCATGAGTCTGACACCCCCTCTGGTGTCCATGTTACAAGATCCTTTATTACAGGAACGCTATAACGATCATCTTACTAAGTTACAAGAACTCGTTATTAAGGAAATTGAGAATAATCAACACAACGGCCATATTCGCTATTTAGCTGAGTTTTATCACCAAGAATTTGCTCAAATCCGTGAAACTTGGGAACAGTATAACGGAAATTTGCTCATTGGCTTTAAACAATTCCTAGAAAGCAACAACCTGGAAATTATGACATCTGGGGCGACTCACGGTTATCTACCGTTGATGAAAATGTACCCTCAAGCGGTTTGGGCGCAAATTAAAGTGGCCTGCGACCATTACCATGAAGCCTTTGGCCGCCCCCCAAAAGGTATTTGGTTGCCTGAATGTGCCTATTATGAAGGGCTGGAAAAGATGCTGGCTAAGGCCGGGTTACGCTACTTTATCATCGATGGCCACGGTATTCTCTACGCCAACCCTCGCCCCCGTCACGGGACTTATGCCCCCGTATTTACAGAAACAGGGGTGGCTGCCTTTGGTCGAGATCACGAGTCTTCTAGTCAGGTTTGGTCTTCTAAAATGGGCTATCCGGGTGATCCCGAATATCGAGAATTTTACAAAGATTTGGGTTGGGAAGCGGATTACGATTATATTGAACCCTATATTATGCCTAATGGTCAAAGGAAAAATACAGGGATTAAATACCATAAAATCACCAATACTCAGGGCAATATGGGAGAAAAATCTCTCTATGACCCCTATTGGGCCCGAGAAAAGGCTGCTGAACACGCAGGGAATTTTATGTACAATCGTGAGCAACAAATTGCTCATTTGGCTAAGATGATGCAGCGTCATCCTCTTGTGGTTTCTCCCTATGACGCGGAATTATTTGGTCATTGGTGGTACGAGGGTCCCTGGTTTCTTGATTATTTATTTCGTAAGACTTGGTATGACCAAAATACTTTTGATCTAGTTCACTTAGCTGACTATCTCCGTCATAACCCAACCCAGCAGTTATGCCGTCTCTCTCAGTCGAGTTGGGGCTATAAGGGGTTTCATGAGTTTTGGCTCAATGACTCTAATACTTGGATTTATCCCCATCTCCACGAAGCCACAGAACGGATGATAGAATTAGGCAACATCGAACCGGCCGATGAGTTGGAAGAAAGGGCTTTAAACCAAGCGGCACGGGAGTTATTATTGGCTCAATCATCTGACTGGGCGTTTATTATGCGCACAGGGACGATGGTTAGTTATGCCATTGAGCGCACTAAAACCCATCTCCTCAGATTTAATCAGATTTATGATGATTTTCAACTGGGAACTATCAACGCTAGTTTATTAGAAAGCATCGAAGCTATTGATAATATTTTCCCCAGTATCGATTATCGTGTTTATCGCTTTCCAAAAAACAAAAAATAGAGACAAATTAATAATTTGTCTCTATTATAAATCATAAATAATTAATCATTAAAATAATCAATTATTGCCTGAGCAAATTCTGAACATTTCAGGGGAGGATCAACTTTAGGTTCCATCAAACGAGCGAGATCATAGGTTACCTGACGATTTGCGATCGCATTCCCAATACCTTTTTTAATGAGGTCTGCGGCTTCTTGCCAGCCCATATATTCTAACATCATCACCCCAGAAAGAATAACAGATCCAGGATTAATTCTATCCAGTCCTGCGTGTTTAGGTGCGGTGCCATGAGTTGCCTCAAAAATAGCGCAAGTATCGCCAATATTTGCCCCAGGGCCCATACCTAAACCCCCCACAACAGCGGCCGCAGCGTCGGATAAATAATCCCCATTTAAGTTCATGGTTGCCAGGATCGAATATTCATCGGGACGGGTTTGAATTTGTTGGAAAATACTATCAGCAATGCGATCATTTACCATGATCTTTTCTTTCCATTTACCATCCCCATGACTGTCCCAAATAGCGTCAATAACTCCTTTAACCTCGTCACAAATTTCTTGTTTCTTTTCAGGGGTCAAACTATCATAACCGGGTTCAACTTTTCTGGCATTATCTTCGATAGAAATATCAGCCTTACCTTCTTTGTTACTCAAAATCCACGATTCTCTTTCGGTAACACAAACATCTCTAAATTCTGAGGTTGCTAACTCATATCCCCAATCTCTAAAGGCTCCTTCAGTGTATTTCATAATGTTACCTTTATGCACTAAAGTAACCATTTGTTTAGCTTTTGGCAAACGTAAGGCGTGTTCAATTGCCCGACGAACCAACCGTTGAGAACCAGTTTTACTAATGGGTTTAACCCCAATTCCTGAGTCTATACGAATCTGTTTTTTCCCATGTTCTGCCGTTGCAGGTATCAGTTCATTGTTCAAATAGTTGATTAACTTTTGAGCAATTTCTGTGCCTTCTGTCCACTCAATTCCTAAGTAGATATCCTCGGTATTTTCCCGATAGACGATCACATTTAATTTTTCAGGAGACTTATGGGGGGAAGGAGTCCCAGGATAATAGCGACAGGGACGCACACAAGCGTATAATTCAAAAATTTGTCGTAAAGCGACGTTAAGAGACCTAATACCCCCACCGACTGGGGTTGTCAGGGGTCCTTTGATGGCGATACCATACTCTTTGATAGCGGTTAAGGTATCTTCGGGCAAATATTGATAAGTTCCATACTGATCACAAGCTTCATCCCCTGCATACACCTTAAACCAGTTAATTTTTTTGCTGTCTCCGTAGGCAGTTTTTACCGCAGCGTCGATCACTTTCTTCGTAGCAGGCCAAATATCGATTCCTGTTCCGTCCCCACGAATGAAGGGAATAATGGGATCATTAGGAACAATGGGGTTACCGTCTTCAAAGGTAATTTTAGAACCTGTGGTGGGTGCTGTCAGTTTTTCGTACATACAATGATCATTAATCAAGGGTTGCTCTTTTATTAAACTCCCAAAATAGGTTAAACTCCTCATCTTTTACTAAAATCTTAAGTATGTCGATGAGGATTTCGTTTTCATCTATTATTATTACGTAAAGTATGTATGCCCCTTAAGAGAATATCCCATAGTAAACATATAATAAATGTTACAGCCACAGGTAAAACCATATACATTAGCAAGGTAGAAATAACTTCCTATTCAAAGCTAATTACAGATCATTATTCCCTATCTTATATCTATCTCAACTAAGCAAAAACAAAGTCAGCTGGACTCAAACTATTAACACCTAGCAGTGTAGCTAACTCATCGTTGCCAAGAGAAATTAAAGTATCGGCATTTACTTGGGTAATACTCAAATCACTAAAACCGATACCCAAACCGGCGATACCTAAAACATCTTCTCCACTGGTAAAGTCCGTGACAACGTTGGCAGAGTTAGGAATTTGACCAACAGCAATCGAGAATTGATCGTCTCCTGCTCCTCCAGTAATAGTGCTATTACCGCCTAGCATGAAGAATCGATCGTCTCCTGAACCACCGAACCCACGGTCATTACTGCCCAAGATAAATGTATCATCCCCTGACTGTCCATAGATACGGTTGCCACCACCACCAGCAGAACTATCAATGAGATCATCTCCTGCTCCAGCGAAGACGAGTTCGTTACTGCCGACTTCGATAGTGTCTCTGTCACGAGTACCAAATTGCGGTCTGGTAGGTGCTGAATTATCATCATCATTAATAGTTCCAACCCCTTGATCATCCCCTAAAGTAATACCGCTTCCATTGGCTTGTAAATTAGTTAAGTTTACGAAGAAAGTTTCATCATTTTCTCTGAGATTGTCTCCATTAACTTCAACTTGGACTTTGGATAAAAAACAATTATTAGCGTAAATTTTACGCTAAACATATCTCCAGAGCTAAAATAGAGGATTAAGGTGATTTTAAAAACTCTCTTTCCATCTTTTTAGGGGATTTTAAATATTAAATAGCTTCATTCAGTTTCGGTTCCAATATAGATATCTAAGTAGCTTTCAGTTAGAGATTGAATGACTCGTTCTAATTCATCAATGAGATTTCTTCTAGTGAGTTTTTCTACAGCATTAATATGAGCAGAACTTCCGGCTCGTCCTAAATATTTATATTTGGTTTTTTTCTCATTATTAGTGGCCATAGGAAAAATTGATTCAGCAGCCTGTAGTTTATAATACCAGTAGATTGTTCCCTTTCCATTAACCTGATAACGAATAATATGACAATTAGCTGGTGCTACTTCCCCTTCCCGTTCAATTTTCTTTATTTTCTGTTTAAGAGAGCGAATTAGACTCTTAATTTGTTTGGCTCTCAGGTGGACATCTTGACTGGTCTTAAGTTCGGAATGTGATGACATTAGCCTTAACTGTAACAAAGAACCTCTTTTGATGTTAGCGTATATATTCCGCTAATTTATAAGGTAATAAATTTTAAAAATGACCAAAAATGAAACGGCTACGTCTGTCGAGGAATTCCTGGTGTGGAGGTCTAACCTCTTCCAAGGACTAAAAGCTAGAAAAGAAACTATTATAGAATTACTCGATGCCCTCTCCAGTAACCAACAAGCTCACTCAGTCGTTGAATTGTCTCTCAATCCTTTATTTAGAAGAGATTATAACAGTTTATATAGAGGAATTCAAGAGTTTTTACCCACTCAAACTGACCCTAATTATGAACAGGGAATTGAGACTTTATTTTCAGCGGTATCGAGAACAATTCCTCCCACTTCAAAACATTATAACTTATTTGGTATTGACACAACTCCCTGTCCACCACGGTTTGCCGAAACGTTAGCGGATAAAACCTTTATTCATTACCCCAATCCAATTAAGGGAAATAAACCCATTAATATTGGACATTGTTATTCCGTTGTCTGCGCTTTACCTGACCAAATAGACACAGAAAAAGTCCCTTGGGCTGTCCCCTTATCAGGAGAGCGAGTCCCCTCTAAACATAAAGGAGTAAATCAAGGCAATCAACAACTAAAAAAAATCTGGCAAAGTTCTTTATTTTCTGATAAATTATCTGTCTTAGTGGCTGATAGTGACTACAGCCAAAAGGATTTTATTGGGGAACAAGTTAAGCATGAAGACGTAGTTACTATTACAAGAGTTAGAAGTGACCGAGTTTTTTATCGTCAATTTATTCGGGACCCAAATCAAGCCAAAACTTCGGGACATCCCCGTTGGTATGGGGATAAATTTGACCTTAAAGATGACCAAACTTGGACTGAACCTGATGAAGTTCATCATGTTCCCTTTACAACGAAAAAAGGTCGTCAATTAACAGTGACTATTTCGGGATGGAAACAGATGTTAATGAGAGGAACTAAAAACTATAAAATGAACAATCACCCCTTTACTTTACTCCAGATTGTTGTCAGAGATCAAGAAAGAAATAGTATTTGGAAACCTATGTGGCTTATTGTTATTGGTTCTCGGCGCGATGAGTTAAGTTTAGTTGATTGTTATCAGTGTTATCGACAACGTTATGACATGGAACATCTTTTTCGATTTGGTAAACAAAGATTATTGATGACATCTTATTTAACTCCCGATATACATCATGAAGAAAATTGGTTTAAACTAACACTTCTTTCTTATGTAAATTTGTGGGCTGCCAGAAAATTAGCTGTGGTTTTACCCCGTGATTGGGAACAGTATTTGAAGACTAATAAATCCATCAAAATCACCCCTAGTCTAGTTCAAAGAGACTTTTCAAGAATAATTACGACCTTGGGGACTTTCGCCAAATTTCCCAAACGTCGAGGTTTTTCTTCCGGACGTATTAAAGGTTATAAAAAAGCCCCACGAACTCGTCATGATGTTATCAAGAAAGGGAGCAAAAAATCAACTGAAAACTTAAAAGCTCCTTAGTTTTCCTCAGAATCTATAGATTAGCCCTATTTGTCAGCCAATTTTATTGACTGATACAGAGCCGATATTTTGGGATTTTAGTTTAGCGTAAAATATACGCTAACAAACTTTTTTTGTCCAAAGTCCAATTCAACGGTGATTTGTTGAATGGTTTGGTTGGGATTGAATACTAAAGGAGTAGGTGAAATAGGCACATAATCATTATCAGCAACGGTGGCTGTCCCATCTGCTGTGGAGTAATCTACAGTGATAGTGTTATTAACAGGTTCCGAAAAAGTAACTGTAAATACGGCATTAGTGGTGCCATTATCTCCTTCTGTAACGGTTACATCATCAATGGACACAGCACCATCATCATTATTAACATTAATGGTTAAAGTCTGATCAAAACTTAAGTTACCACTGTCAGTTGTACGAACAACTATGTTATGACTAGTATTAGTTTCAAACTCCAGGAGACTTCCATTGGCCACAACTAACTGATTGTTTTGATCGATGGCAAAACGTCCCCCTGCATCATCAATGAGGGTGTAAGTGTGGGTGTCTCCCTGATCCACGTCTTCCGTCTTTAAGAGGGCGATAAAAGTACCATTAGGACTGTTTTCTGTGACATTAGTAAACTGACTATTGGGGTGGTTCAGTTCAACACTGGCAGCAAAATTACGGCCACCAAACACCACATAGCTCTCTCCTGCTTGCTCATTGCCATTGGGGTCGGCTCCATTTGCCCCAATGATGAGGTCATCAAAACCATCCCCATTCACATCCCCTGCACCACTCACTGATACGCCTGAGAAGTCAACACTATCAATACCATTGAGAACAAAGCCATTGCTCCCATTTAAGGAAGACAGGTCAAAACTAGGAGAAAAAACCCCTGCTTTGCCAAACACCACATAGCTCTCTCCTGCTTGCCCAATGCCATTGGGGTCGGCACTTCTTGCCCCAATAATGAGGTCATCAAAACCATCCCCATTCACATCCCCGGCACCACTCACTGACCAGCCTGATTCGTCACCTATATCAATACCATTAAGAACAAAGCCATTGCTCCCATTTAACCCAGATTCCGCACTTCAAAATGTAGTATAAAAAAATACATAGTTTTAAAAAGTCCGAAAATCATACCTGGGCAAGAATATTTCTCTTTTCATTAAATTTTTAGGAAAAATAATCAAATTAAGAAGATTTATACTCATTGAAAACTTAGCAAGACTCAGCACAAACGAAGGAGAGTTTCCTCTTCTCATTTGATATCATTAGACTCTTATTCTTTTATTATTTTTGCTTTATCCAATTCAATTTATAGATAATATCTTTGACAAGATGCAGGTAATAAACTCAATATAAAACGCCTTTCTTCTGTTAAATTGACAATTTGTTTAACTCCGTTTAAAATCACATAATGAATACCTTGAAAACATTGAAATATCCACCTCAAAGTCGGACGCAATGTTACTTTCCCTACTTGATTATTTATTCCTTTTTTGACTCTTTTTAAACAATTTCTTAATTCTCTTTGCCCCAAGTTATAAATCAACAAACACAAAGACATTAAAAATAACATTGTTTCTATTCTTTCTGGTTTTTCAACGAAGAAACTATCAGTAAAAAATAAGGGATCTTTCAAAAATCGAAATCCTCTTTCCGTAGATTGCTGGTTTTTATAAGTTATCAGAATTTCACTAGCTTCTAATTTATTTTCCTCTACTAAGTTAGTTGCTAAAATAAATTTTCCTGCTTCTTTAGTCTTTCTACTTATCTCTTCATCTTTTTTGATGATCAGACTAATCATTTTATAAATCTTTTCCTTTTTTTTCGAGTAAGTTTCAATCAGTTCAACTTCTTTTATTTCCAACAATTTCAATTTTTTATTAATAGCTTTTAATTTATATCGAGCAGCTTGAGGATGTTCAAATTCTTCAGATTGTATTTCTTTAAGAAATTTTTGGGATTTCTTCTCTTCTTGGGAAAGTTGTTTTTTTAGTTTTTCCAAATCACTTTTCTGTCTTTTTTCACTCAAGACTATTAACCAAGTTTGCTTGATTCCACCATAAGTAACAATTTCTTCTTTCCAGGTATAACTTTCTAAATTTAGGTCACTTCTTTTTTCTTTATCTTCATCTTTTACTTCTTCCATCTCTATATTTTGCACTAATTCTTTTGCTTTTTTTATGGTCATTGGAACTCTCGTTATCCATTTTAAATGTTGGATTAGTTGGAGATTTTCTTGACCATATAAAGCACTATCACAAACCATGATACTATCAAACTTTATTTGCTTTTTGAATTCTACTAAAACTTTTCCAAATACAGCTTTATCAGATTCATTTCCATCTCCATCTCCTACTCTCACAAATAATGGAATATCTCCATCTTGGCTTGTTATTAAATCCAAGACACATTGTTTTAAGTCTGGTCTATGATCCCGAGAATATCCTTTCTTAATAAAAATTGGTCTTTCTTTAATAATTTTTTCTTCTTCCTGTTTCTCTTTATCTTCTTCCCTTTTATATTCTCCATCTAAATGAAATGATGTGGAATCTAAATGGGAGTATTTAAGGTCTATTTTAAATTTTTTAATTACTTCTAAAACTACTTCAATAAAAATATCATTTAGTCCATATTTATATAATTCATCTATTACTCTCCCAATTTTATCATCATTAAGGTAATCAGGTTTAATTCTTTCTCCTAACAATTTCTCAATGGCTTTATCTTGAAAAAACTGACTGAATAAATATAGAGGTCTTGAAACAAATCCTAGTCCATTGATTAAAATAGACTTAAATACTGTACCTGCTGAGATTTTTTCTCTAACATCTATTCCTAATTTATTATTAATTATTTTGACTATTCCTATTTCATCAATTAAACCAGCTACTATCCCTAAATGGTCTAAATTTTTAACTTGTATTTCTTCTAAATAAGACATTTTTCGCTCTTTTTTTACAGAGGAAACAACTTAAACAATTATCCCACTTTTTTGTCTTCAAGAGCTTAAGCAATTATACTTAATTATTAACCCCAGGCTTGTAGTATTTAATACTACTTTTTGAAGTGCGGAATCTGGGACATAACACTATGATAATTTTTTTATGCAATAGGGCGTTTGCCCTATACTTCGCTATACTATAGCAACCGCCAAGACGGTTAGGACAATGTGCGAAGCGGGTGAAGGAAAAAACTTAAGCTACACTTGTAGAAATAATTGATTTCAGTTTTTTGCTCACGATAAAACATCAAACTCTGCTTTTAAATCTCTCGCCATTAACTCTTTTACCGCTTCTTGGGGGGTTGTTTCGCCGTTGATGAGTTGATAAACTTGACGAGAAATAGGGATAGCTATTCTATGTTTTTGGGCTAATTCTATTAGGACATTAGCTGTATTAATACCCTCTGCGGTACTGCCTAATTCTATTAAAATCTGTTCTAAAGTTTTTCCTTCTGATAAACCATAACCTACCCGATAGTTACGGGATAAAGGACTATAGCAAGTAGCGATTAAATCCCCCAATCCTGATAGTCCAAAAAAGGTTTCTCTTGATGCTCCTAACTCGGTTCCAATGCGAATCATTTCTGGTAAAGCACGGGTTAAGAGAGCCGATTTAGCATTGGTTCCTAACTGTAAACCATCGCAAACACCAGAAGCGATCGCCATAACATTTTTTAGAGTTCCTCCTAATTCTGTTCCGATGGGATCTTGATTAGAATAAACCCGAAAAATATCAGAAGAAAAGATTTCTTGAACTTTAGCAGCAGCGACAACATCCTCACTAGCTACCACAGTAGCAGCAGGTAATCTTTGTTGTATTTCTTTTGATAAATTAGGCCCCGATAAAACAACAACAGGATGAGAAGGAAAGCTTTTTTGCCAGATTTGTGAAGGGGTAAGAAGGGTTTTTGTTTCTAACCCTTTGGTGGCACTAATAAAAATAGTCTCTTCAGGAATAGTTAAAGCTGTTAATTTTTCTACAGTGAGTCTGACTCCTTTCATAGAAACAGCAGAGAGAATTACATCTGCTTCTTGAACAACTGAAGCTAGAGATTCACTACTTGTTCGTGACCAAATTTTTACATTATTCTGGTCATTATATTGAGCTAATTTTGCTAGTGCTTGTCCCCACAATCCTGCGCCAATAATTGTTAATTTTTTCTTGGTATTACTCATTTTTTGTGGTTATGTGTACATTGACTAACAGAATCTCTCTGATACTTAATTTTAACAAAATAAGGGTAGGGAGTGGGAAGTAAAGAATAGTAATATTTTCTCCCCCATCTTCCAGTCACCCAGTCACCCAGTCTCCCCTATCCCCCCTTTGTCCTTTGAATTTTATCAACAATTCTTAGTTGATCTTCAAGAACATTATCTAGATCAGTGGCAGTTGTATTAGGATTAGATAGAACAGTGCGAAAAACAATTATTTTTTTACTATATTTTGGATCAAATAAGATTGTTTTAGAAACAAAAGTTTTTCCTTGTTCAAATTGTTCTTGTTGTATCTCTTGATTGATTTGATTAAGTCTTTCTATTTCAGCATTAGTTAACATTTTTTTTCTAAGTTTATCTCTTAAATAATCAGGAATATATCGATAGTTGACAATATTTAAAGTAGGTTCTAGTATCAGTTCAAATGACTTCAATTTGTCAATTTTTCGAGCAAAGTATTGAGCTTGATATATGCCTTGTTCAATCAGCATTTCGTATCCTTTTTTACCAATAATATGAAGGGCACCATGTAAGCACAAAGAAAGTGCCGATCTAGACCCTTCAATAGTAAATCTTCCTAGATCATAGGTGTCTTGCTGAGCCTGATAACGGGCGGTAGTTGCAGCATAATTTAATAGTTGAGGATCTTTGAAGAGACAAATACTAATTCCTTGGGGTAGATATAACTGTTTATGACCGCAAATGGTAACAGAATCAGCCTTTTCTATACCTTTTAATTTGCCTTTATGCTTGTCAGAAAAGATAGTGGGAACACCCCAAGAACCATCTACATGAAAATGGATATTATATTTCTCGGCAATCTCTCCTAGTTTCCATAAGGGATCTATTTGACCGGTTTCTGTTGTGCCGGCAATACCAATAAGGGCGAGGATGAATAGGCGATTTTCTTGACATTCTTGTATTTTTTCTTCAAGCTGCTTACAGTTTAATTTTCCTTCACTGTTATTATCAACAAAAATAATATTATCAGTTCCCAAACCCAATATTGAAGCAGCTTTATTAAGGGAATAGTGCATTAATCTAGAGCCAATAATAACCATATCTTCATAGCCCTTTTTACTCAAAACTTTGTATAAACTTTCTTTTAACAACTCTGTCGAGTTCTCTTTACTTAATAATCCTGCATTGCGCGCACATAATAAAGCACTAATATTGGCAGTGGTTCCTCCCGTTGTGACAATGCCTAAATTACGATTTTTTTGTTGAATATTTTCTGTGTAAAATTCCTCTGAAAAGTTATATACAAGACGATGCAACATAGCGATCGCCTCCCTTTCCAAAAATAGCAAAGATTTGGAGGTTTCAATTTTGACTAGATTTTGGTTCAATTTTGAAATCAGCTTACTCATATCGTGGAGAAAATCTGGCAAAGCCGATGTCATGTGTCCAATATAGGTAGGAGATCCGGTATCTATAGCATAAGGTAGCACCTCTTGAAACAATTGCCGATAGTAGTCGTCAACAGTTATAGGATAAGTAGGGAGTTCGCTCCTTTTAAATTGTTGCGCTAGGGCATCTAAACTAATATCAGGTTGGGTAAAAGTTCCTCGCTGAATCTCCTCCGGTTTGAAGTATTGTAGTATTCTCTGCTCTGTAGATATTTTTTCTGCCTTGATTTGATTCTCTCTTGTGGGTTGACTACGCTGTTCCGAGTTCATTGCTTCGGAGGGAGATAAAGCCGCTATTTGTTCAGAAAAATCATTCATTGCTGCTAAATAAAACTGATAAAACTCAGATATCATGACTGGGCACTGTATACAGATTTTAGTGGACAACTAGGAAAAAAACAGGGATAATTAGAAGTAGTTTGTTCCCTAAAAATTACTGAGCAATAGCTGTGATCCAAGACTCATCGAAAGAAAATTACTCCCCATCAGAGGATAGAACAAAATCAACGGAGGAAAACTCGTCCCTGAAATTAGTATCCTCTGAAAATTTGCCAGCAAAACAAACCCCTTCGAGAATAAAAGTACGGGAACTTGTGTTGGGTATAGGGGTAGGTATAATCGGGACATTTCTAACCTAAGCCTAATTCTCGTTTTAGGAGGTTAATAGAGGTGTCTCCAATGTAAGATTCAGAACATATTACATCTGGAGGGCGAATAATATCATCTCTGACATTTAGGATAGCTTCTCTAACCAGAGAGTAACTAGCAGGATCACTCATAATAGTTTGTGCCGATCGCACCAAAGTTAAAAGTTGATGGCGATCGCTGGCCTGAGCAGTAATCAATAATAGATCATCTCCCCGTAAACTGTGGATGAGAATTTCTGCAACTCGAATAATACCTGGACTTAAACTAACAATTCCTAAACGAGTATCTTGTGGTAATTTTTTAATTATAGCTAATTCTTTGCCATAATCATAAATATCGATGGGAAAAACACGGTTTGCATGAGCAGAAGCGATCGAATCGGCTTCGGGGATAAAATAACGGCTAGTAACGACAGTGGCCGACTTTTTTTGAGATAAGACCTGATCCAAATCCTCCATAGAAACCAATTCTACAGGAATAGCCAAAGCCTTTTCTAACTCCTGTAAAATCAGTTCTCCTGCCCCCATATCCCTACTGGGAACCGTCACCACTAACTGCGCGCTACAGCGCAACCGCCAATCAATCACCGCTAGAGATAACTCTTTGGCTTGGGAGAGGGTTAACCCTTGCTTAAGCAGTTCATCTAAAGTTTTATGGATCAGTTGACTTTCTTGAGGATACTGGCTAAATAAAGGAGTTTCGGGCAAGGAAATATCTTGCTTATTTTGCTCCTTAACATATATTCCCGAACCGGCCATGGACTCAACTAAGCTTGCTTCTTCCAGTTGTTGATAAACCTTACTGATGGTGTTGCGATGTAGTCCCGTCATGGTAGCCAGTTGACGGGTACTGGGTAAACGATGGCCAGGGGGATATTGACGAGAGGCGATCGCAAACCGAATCTGATCGAACAGTTGTTTAGAGGCGGGAATATCACTATCAGATTGTATTTTAAATTGAAGCATAGCCACCACCCCGATTAAATCCTATTCAGATTTATGGACATAATTGTACAGTGAATCGTTCCTGATAGTTTGCCAACGGATAATTATCCATTGTCAATTGTTGAAGGTACCATATCTTCAGCGAAAAGGTCCCAAAACATCTGTTACAGTAATAGTTTGTTGATCGGTATAACCAGCAAAAGTTCTAGTAGCTACTATTTTAATTTCCACCCCCAAACCCGAGCGCAAATATTGAGATTCAATGGGTAACTTGCCGATATCAAGGGTAAATTTATCCCCCTCTAAAATAACTAAATCTTCTGGTATTTCCCCTTCATATTTGGTTGTATAATCAGACACAGTGCGAAAGCGAGGATTAGAACGAGTAACACTATAAGTAATCTCAAACTTTGTCGCAATTAAATTAGATTGATCTGCTTCATCAATCAAAGTTAATCTTAAGTCCCCTCCTCTCCTGGAGAGTCCTTCACTCTTTAAACGAGTAGCATCTTGTTTATAAATAGCATTATAGACGATAAACTGAGTAAGATTATTCCGTTGTCGCGTAGTACCTTCAATCCAAATATTATCAGGAATATTCACCCTAATGCCCTGATCACTTTCGTATTGTAACGTCATTTTTTCTTGGGCAAATTTATTAAAGGGTTGAGGGGCATTCCAAATCAATAAAAAAGAACGTTCTAAGCGTTGAACCAAGGCTAAATATTGATCATTAATCACCGAACCTGGAGCAAATAATGTCGCTGCCCCATTGCGAGTTTCCCAAATATTTTTAGACAATAAATAACCCTTATCTCTCAAAGCAGCCATAGTTACACTAGAGGCTGGTTTATCTGGTTGTAGAGGCTGATCTAAGTTTATTAAGGTCAGTTGACCAGGTAAACCCTCTCTACCGAAAGCCCCACTCACACCATTAGCCCCATTTTTGCCATCTTGACAGCGAAATTCTAGGGTCGTACAACGATAGTTAGGATCACCAGGGTTGCCATTACAGGTTTCTAGAGTCCAATAGGGTTCGCTACAGCGACAAGCTTGACCCCCCTCACCCCCAAGTCCTGCTTGTCCCCCTTTTCCTCCTGAGGCATTGACAAAGATTTGTTGTAGCTGAGATAAGTCCGTTGCGTAAACGGTTAAATAGCCCCCATTGCCCCCATCTCCACCGTTGCCACCATTACCACCATTACCACCACTGGGGGCTAGTAGGTTATGTTTTACCCCAGTAGGTTGATTTTGACAATCAGCGTCTTCTCCCGTTTGCCCTTGCTGGCCAGGTTTACCGTCTTCTCCGGCTAAATTGAGGGTTAAGGGAGAACCATCGGCAAAAACAGTCAAATTATCACTATCTTTTCCATTGTTCCCCGAAACTCCGCCCCCGGCATTAGAACCGGTTTGACCAAAAGCTCTCACTTCTGCTGCCCTAGCCATCCCCACACACATTTTCGAGGAGGAAGGAATAGAAACCATCAAGGAACTGGCAAACAAGAGGAAAAATAAGGGTATTTTAGTTAGTGACATTGAGGGGTTAGAACGTTAACTATCGCCACATTTTGAGACTAAAGTTGGTTTACTTTTGTTTCTTGCACAAATCTTTCGATTCTATCCATTCCTTTTTCAATGGATGCTAAATCTGTAGCATAAGAAAGACGAATACAATGATCGGCCCCGAAGGCTTTACCTGGGATAGCAGCCACTTGTTGTTTTTCTAACAACTGATCGCAAAATTCTAGGGAGTTAAGTCCTGTTTTGCTAATATCAACAAAGACATAAAACGACCCCATTGGAGTTGGACAACTGAGTTGAGGGATGGCCCTAATTTTTTCTAGGATGACTTGACGACGTTGACTAAAAGCATCGCGCATGGTTTGCAAACAAGGGGGAGATTTTGGGCTTTCTAAGGCAGCAATAGCTCCGTATTGAGCAAAGGTACAAACGTTGGAGGTGCTATGGCTTTGGATGGTGCTGACTGCTTTAATTAGTGGCTCAGGGCCGGCTAAATAACCAATACGCCACCCTGTCATGGAGTAACTTTTAGCAAATCCATTACTGATAATGGTGCGCTTCAAGATTTCTTCTCCTAGAGAGCCGATGCTGATATGTACTACCCCATCGTAGAGAATTTTCTCGTAAATTTCATCGGAAACTACCCATAAGTTATGTTCCACAATAACTTCAGCTAGGGCTTTAATTTCTGCCGGATTGTAAACTGTTCCGGTGGGATTTGAGGGAGAATTGAGTACGAATAATTTTGTCTTGCTGGTAATGGCTTGACGCAGTTGCTCTGGGGTTATTTTATAGTCGGTTTCTGCGGTGGTGTCGACAATAATTGGGTTGCCTTGGGCTAGTTTGACCATTTCTGGATAACTTAGCCAATAAGGAGCAGGGATAATGACTTCATCTCCTGGCTCAATCAAGGCCAACATTAAGTTAAATAGGGAATGTTTGCCCCCGTTAGTGACAATCACGTTATTGGGGCTATAGTTTAACTGACTATCATTATTTAACTTTCTTGCGATCGCCTCTCTGAGTCCGGGTTCTCCTGCCACTGCTCCGTATTTCGTCTTCCCTTGATCTAAAGCCGACACGGCAGCGTCTTTTATGTATTGAGGAGTATCAAAGTCCGGTTCCCCGGAACTAAAGCTACATATATCAACCCCTTGAGCCTTCATTTCTTTGGCTTTGGCGGTAATGGCTAGGGTGAGGGAGGGAGTTACTTGTGTTACCCTATTGGCCAATTGAATCATATTTTTGCTTCCCTGCCTATTTTTTCCCTAAGAGGATTATTTCCTGATAGGACGACTATATTTGTATTGTACAACTTTTTGTCTTCTAGAAAAGCTCATTTTTTCAGAAATTCTTCTAGTAAATCCATTAAATTCATTTGACATTGCAGGGGTAATAATTCCAATAGAGGAACTTCTCTTCTCCCACCTCCCAAGGAAACAGATATTTGACGAAGAATTTCGATGACACCGTCTTCGCTTACTTCCTCATTTTCTATCATGGGATAGACTTTTTCGGCTACAACGGTGTGCAGATGGGCATCAGCTAGGTAAAGATGCCACTTGGCCACATCCATATAGATATTTTCCCCGATTTCAGCGGCCAGGGATTCAACCGCTTGGGTTGTTTGATCATTAGCCATTGTATTTTTCGCTGTAGTCAGCGATGGCAGCTATATACAGTAAATGCCCCAATAGTACCACTCCCCAGATTCCTGAGAACCAGACTATCCACTCCCACTCTGCTTGTTTTAGATTGTGAACAAACCAAACACCTGAGTTACAGGCTAGGAAAGCAGCGACGTGAACAGCAAAGGTCATGCGATCATCGAGGCGACGATAGTCAGGATCGGCGCGATCGGGTTTGCGAGGCCAACGAGGAGGCATATATTTATCTCTGACGTAACTTCTTACTACTATTTTAACAGAATCTTGCTTTGATTTTTCTTGAACAGATTAGTCTTGTCTCCGTTATCACTACACTGCCCTTTTGTCAAATACTTGTCAATATATTTTACATTTGTTAACATATTGATAGATAAGGCGTTAAACACTTGCGCCGAATGATACCTATGGAGTGACAATTTATGAATAAGTATAAATACACAAAAACCAATCTTTCCAAGAATAAACAAGGTGAAGGGATGAGCTTATTATCTTTATTATTCTTTATGATGGGAGCGGTTAATGTTTATGGACATTTACAAGGGAGTGATAACCAAATAACTACTAATGACGATAACGGTATGACTGGTTTATTAAAAGTAGGTGCTTTTGCTATGTTTTTAGCTACTGTTATCGAGCTTATTGTTGCTTAACCTTATCGTAACTGCTCACCGCAACAAAAAAGTCTTATTGAAAAGCACTACAAACAACATCAGTTGAGTCAACAAAAATATAAGCCCTGTGATTTAGCGTAAAATTTAAGCTAATTTATTACGGCTATTTTAATGACTAACATTCCCAGAATCAAGTCTTTTAAAAACCTCAAATAAAAACAACAATATGAGAAAAAAAATAGTAAGATAGTTTTTTGTTAGCGGAGATTATCCGCTAACCCTGTGTATTTTTGTGCAGAGAGATAGGGCGATCAAGAAAAATCTATCCCCCATCGGCTCCGGAGCCTTTTACATCTCTAATCCTGGGGGACTCCGACCAGCTAATGACAATAATTCGCATAATTGGACAATGGCATTTTGCCCCTGTAATCTCATGGTCTCTAAAAAACTGAACATTTGGGTGACTAACTCTGCACCCCAGTCGCTTCTTGCTCCCCCACTTACTTTGCGGTGAATGACAATGGGACGTAAAGCTCTCTCAGCATCATTATTATCTGGTTTGACTTCAGGATAAGTTAGAAAGGTGAACCACTCTTCCCAATGACGTTTGAGACGGTTAATCAATCTTTGTGCATCATAAGGCCATCCTTTTTTGGGAGTTGCTTTAAAAATCTTTTGCAGTGAGTTCTCGACTTCTGTTCTTTTGGAGCCTAAGTCTTCAAGGGTTAAATTTCGACCATGATAATGACGATAATGGATACGGGCGGTTGCTAAAACTTGCTGTACATCGGCAGCAAATTCTCGATTCGCTTGAAAACGACTGGTTTTAAAGGACTCTAACTCTCGTTCTAAATGTGCCAGACATTTCTGTTTGGCCATCGCACTTTGTCTAAAGTAGGCACTATAGCAGTCACTGGTGAGGATGCCCTTAAAATCTGCTCCTAACAATTTCTCGACTTCTGCGGAGCTTCTAGTGGGAGCCAACATCAACACACAGACCTCATTTGATGTGGCTACCCAAACCCAATACTTGATGCCATCGATGCAATAACTGGTTTCGTCAACACATCGGATTCCTGGCTGCTGGATGTACTTTAACCACTGTTGGGTCAAGGGTTCTAAACTTTCTTGAAACCATTTGTGCATTTTGGCAAGGCTCCCTTGAGAAATGGGAATGCCAAAGACATACTCTATAAAATGTTCCTGTTTACGCCATGTAAGATTACCCCCATAGCCAAGCCAGCCCACGATGCTACTTAATCGCGCCCCATAACTGAATCCTTCTTTAACTCCCAATGGAACAGGACTGTAATCTGACCATCCACAACTAGGACATTTATAGAATCCGCGACGATATTCCCTGATTTCTATGGGTTGGTCTACTACTTCAGCCACTTGCTGGACTTTTTCGGGAACTACTTCATCTCGTTCCACTGAACCCCCACAAACAGGACAGTTTTCTAGTTCTAAAGGGACTATCTTATCGGGCTGACCAAAACCATTACGGGTCTTCCCTGGGTGGTCATATTTTGGTCCGCGTTTAAATCCTTTTTTGCGTTTCTTTTTGTCAGAAGGCTTTTTTAGTTGGTCTGATGATGGGGGGACTGAACTGTTTTTTGAGTTACGGTTTTTTAGCTTATCTCTCTCTTCTTTCAATTTTTCAATTTCTTGCTGTTGTGTAGAGATTTGTTGTTGTTGCTGGTCAATCAGTCTTTGTTGAAGAGATAACTGTTGTTGTGCCTTGACTAGCCACTCAATCATGACGACATTGTTCGCCAACTGTTCATCGGCGATAGCTCTAACTAGCTTTGAATCAATGGTAGCATTTGTGGTCATAACCCCCACTATACATAAAAATCCCCGATTTTACCTTTATGTTGTCAAGACAGATTCTTTATTGCGGTGAGCAATTACACCTTATCTTAAAGCCAAAATTATCAATGAAAGAATTATCATAAGGGAGTAAAGTAAGTTACAGACTTTACTCCCTCTATTATGTATCAATTCTCAGGTTTTGTAAACCCATAATCAGCAAAAACAGATTGACCTTTTTCTGATAATAAAAAGTCAATAAACTTTTGCGATTCTTCGGTTTTTTTGCTTTCTTTAATAACAGCGATAGGATAAATTATCGGAGAATGTGAATCTTCAGGGGCAGTGTCTGTTACCTTGACTTTACTAGATATTGTTGCATCGGTAGCATAGACAATACCAGCGTCGACGTTGCCAGTTTCTACATAAAAAAGAACCTGACGAACACTTTTTCCATAGACCAATTTTGGTGTTAGTTTATCGTAGGCTTTTAATGAGTTGAAAACCTCTTTGCCGTATTGTCCAGCAGGTACGCTATCGGGATCTCCTAAAGCAATTTTTTCTAAATCAGCCGTAGATAATGTCTCAAAAGTTACGGATGTTGTGCTGTCTTTTGGGGTGATTAAAACAAGATTGTTTGTTAATAAATCTTGACGAGTCTGTGTTAATAATAATCCTCTTTTTTCTAGCACATTCATTTGTTTAGGCGCAGCAGATATAAAGACATCTGTGGGCGCACCCTGTTCTATTTGTTGTTGCAACGAACCGGAAGAACCAAAATTATAAATAATTTCTAGGTTTGGGTTTTCTAGTTGATAAATATTTTTTACTGCTTTCATCACATCTTGCAAACTAGCAGCAACCGATATGGTTAAAGTAACTTTGGAAGGAGCTTTTGGATTAGGATTAGACAATGTACAAGCTGTTACAAAACTCGCTAATGTTAAAGCTAAAAAATGTTTTCTTTTCATAGAAATCAAGAAGGCAAGGGAATTTAACTAAAGGTTAAGATAAAATTAGTTATTTAAAAGGCATCATAAATTTTCTTATAGGCTAACATATTTTATGATGGCGTTGCATCGTCACGGGATGCTCTGGAATTTTATACTAGGTTTTTTAAGGAATTTAATAGAGTGCGATCGCCTAATAATGAAAAGAATATTGTCTTTTCTCACGGCAACTATGAATTCTGATAATAAAAGATAAATTTAGTCTTTAAGTGAACAAAATATTTGATACTTTATGTTATTATTGTAGGTAGTTGCGCTATTTTAAGAACTTTTCTATTGACTAAGAACCATGAGTAAGAGACTATCCATAGGCATTAGAGGGATGGCCACTTCTACATCGACTGCGCCAAAGGGAGCAACGGTTGTTGAGCGTAAACGTTACCCTAATTATAAAGTAATTGTCCTCAATGATGACTTTAACACATTTGATCATGTAGCTAAGTGTTTGCTGAAATATATTCCTGGAATGAGTAGCGATCGCGCTTGGGAACTCACAGAACAAGTTCATTTTGAAGGGTTAGCTACTGTCTGGACAGGACCCCAGGAACAAGCAGAATTATACCATCAACAGCTACGTCGTGAGGGGTTAACTATGGCCCCATTGGAGGAAGCATAAGTCATGACTAGAGGGGATAAAGGGAGGTTAGTCTGGAATCATTCGACTCATCTTGATGGGTTAATTCCTATACTAGAAAAACTGATTAATTATCCAGGTATTACCACCGTTACCCCTGGTGTTATTAGTCGTGCTAAAGGCCATTGTCCCCAGTTAAAACTACGGGTTTCTGTTCCCATTCGTGGTGGTTATAAGGCGATCGCACGACAAGGAAAAACAGTACAAGAAGTTTTCATTGTAACAGATTTGAGTCAAAAAGAATTAGAATCTACTATCAAAGAAGTTTTAAATAATGGATAATTAATTAAAGTTAATATCTGATCATCATTTTTGAAAAAATAATTGAGTTTATTTTTATCTTAAGATGAATATTAGAGAAGTTACTCATTTTTTCACATTTTTATTATTACTAATATTTTTATTTTTTTCATATCCTTACTCAAATTTAGCTGATGTAGAAAGGGTTATTTTAACACCTGAAATATTACAAGAAAGAATTAAGTCTCCACAACTACAAGACGGTATTTTAACTCTTGATTTAACCTCTTTAGAAATAGATTTAACGGAAGAGAATAACGAGTTTAAGGAGGAATTTTATCGCCAAGTGCAACATTATTTAAACTATAGTGATCAAGTAACTGGTTTAGATTTTAGTCATTCTTTAATCAAGGGAGAGTTGTTAAGTAGTCGTTTAGGAATATCAATTATATTATCTCCAGAAACTTTACCCAAAAATTTAACAATAAGCGAACAGAAAATTATAGAGTCTAATAACAGATTTTCTCCCCAACCTCTAGACAATATCAACTCAATTATTTTATTTCGTGGGGCATTAAAATTTAATGAATCAATATTGACTGAAAAAATGAGTTTTTAAGACACTCTTTTTTTACAAAAAATAGAAGCAAAAAATAGTGATTTTACAAAAGACGTTAATTTTAGCAATAGTTATTTAGGTAGAAAAGTTAATTTCAGTGGCTCGATTTTTGAAGAAAATATTAACTTTAATAATAGCCAATTTTTAGAAACCGTAAAATTTAATCAAGTTCAATTTTTAGGGAATTGTGATTTTACTTACGCTAAATTTAAGCAAGTAAGTGATTTTAGTGAATCTAGTTTCAATAAGTTGGCTAACTTTAGTTACACTTTTTGGGCAGAAACAAGCAATTTTGTCAACATTAATTTTCTAGATCGCCTATTGTTCTCTAATAGTATTTTTCTAGGTTTAACAAAACTTTCAGATTCAACTTTTGAGAAAAGTATATCATTCCGTAACAGCTATTTTAAAGATTTACTCGATTTACAAGACATAAAATTATTAGGTATAATGAACTTTAGTAATGCCGAATTTTTAAAAGACAAAGGGATTAATATCACAGGATTTGCTTTTGATGCAGATGGGGCTAAGGTTTTAGGAAACACGGGAAAAATTGCCAAATTTATGTATCTCAATAGTTTAGAAGGGAATGAAACTGTTTTACTTAACTTTATTCAAAATTTTCGTAATCTAGAACAGATTTATGATGCTAATCAATTAGAATATAAAACCCAAAAATTACGGCAAAAACAATTATCAGCAGAAATAATAACAACTCCGTATCCAGACTATTGGCGAGTCAAATTTATTCAAAAAATAGGTCAGTATTTATTATTAAGTATTTTATTATTATTGAGTCAATATGGAACAAATTTTAGTTTATTATTAGGTATTGGTTTAATTACTATTGGTTATTTTAGAGTATTATTTTGGTTATTGGATCGTTGGCGAAAGCGTTATCCTAAACCGATTATTCCTAAGATTTATGATATCGTATGTATGGTTAGTAGTGGTGTTCCTTTATTCAGCATTGGCACCATCGAGATTTTCAATTCTGCTGAATATCCTTTGATTACATTATTCTGTTTAAGTTTATTATTAATTCCCATTCCTTTATCTATAGTTACTTTGATTTATCAAAAAGGAAGATATCATGATTTAATGGAAAGTTCTTATTTTCTTTTGGATGGATCGATGCGACAGTTACAATTATTAATTGTTCGTTTACCTGTTATTCCCGAATTTCCTTTTTTCCGCGATCGCTACACTCCTTTAGTGTGGGAAAAACGTTGGAATTGGTTGAATTATTATGATTTTAGTTTGAACAATTTTTTAAAATTAGGCTTTAATGATATTCGACTAAGAGATCAACATCTTCCTGGGTTAATCTCTACTTTAGTCTGGTATCAATGGATATTAGGTTCATTATATATTGCCTTATTATTATGGACGCTTTCTCGTACTATTCCAGGATTAAATTTACTGATTTATTTAAAATAAGTTGCTCAATGAATGTTTAATAAAGTGCGATTCGTTCTTATTGGACTTTGGACAAAAAAAGTTTGTTAGCGTATATTTTACGCTAAACTAAAATCCCAAAATATCGGCTCTGTATCAGTCAATAAAATTGGCTGACAAATAGGGCTAATCTATAGATTCTGAGGAAAACTAAGGAGCTTTTAAGTTTTCAGTTGATTTTTTGCTCCCTTTCTTGATAACATCATGACGAGTTCGTAGGGCTTTTTTGTAACCTTTAATACGTCCGGAAGAAAAACCTCGACGTTTGGGAAATTTGGCGAAAGTCCCCAAGGTCGTAATTATTCTTGAAAAGTCTCTTTGAACTAGACTAGGGGTGATTTTGATGGATTTAGGTGATTTCCGAGAAAGCTTTTCCCATAGGGGGTAATCGCTTGGACTAAAGGCTTTCAAGAAATAAAAGGAACAGAGAGTTAGCGGATCTTGGTACACAACTTTAAAATTTCATAATTGGCTTGTCTGAAAAAACAGAAGGAATAGATTAAAATGAAGAGGTAAAAAGATTAGAGAGAGTAAATTGAAGCTAAAACAGACAAATAATCCCTTAACCCCGTCGATGGTCGATGATTTACGTTTAGCAGCCTCAAAAATGACGGGAGCAGAGCGTCGTTCATTTCAAGCTGAAATGTGTCTCAAGTATTGTGGAGGAAGTGCCAGACAAACCGAAATCGTGTTTGGTTGGGGGAGAAAAAATGTTCAACTTGGATTACATGAAAAACGAACTGGGATAGTGTGTTTAGGATTACAATCAGTCAATAGTGGATGTAAAAAATGGGAGGAAAGATACCCAATAGTTGCCCAATCATTGAAAGAAATAGCCGAAGCTCACGCACAACAAAACCCCACATTTAATAACCCCATTGCCTATACAAGATTAACGGCGGCTGAAGCCATTAAACAATTAAGAAATCTAGGATATAATGGAGAGGAGGTTACTGCTGCTTCGACAATGGCAGATATTTTAAATCGTTTGGGCTATCGATTAAGAAAAGTGGTAAAAGCTAAACCTAAAAAAAAATCTCGGAGACGGACGCTATCTTCGAGAATATAGAGAAAAAAGATAGAAAAAAAGACCATTCTGTGAAACGTTTAAGTATGGATTGTAAAGCAACTGTGGAAATAGGAGAATATTCACGTGGCGGACAAACCAGAGGTTATAATCAAGCTCAAGATCATGATATGGGAACTAAAGAAAAATACGTTCCTTGTGGGATTGTAGATGAAGATACAGGGCAACTTTATGTAACTTTTGGAAGTTCTTATAAAACGAGTGATTTCATGGTAGATAACTTGGAGCAATGGTGGACAAGTCTGAGTATAACTGAAAAGCAGCAACTAGAGAACATCCAAATTAAAGTTGATAATGGACCAGAAAATAGTGGAATAAGAAGGCAATTTTTGAAGAGAATGGTAGAGTTTGCCGACCAAACTAAGAAATCTATTCAATTACTATATTTTCCTCCTTATCACAGTAAATATAATCCCATAGAAAGATGTTGGGGAATTTTAGAGAGGCATTGGAACGGAACACTTCTGAGAAATGCTCAAACGATGTTAGCTTGGGTAAAAACTATGACATGGAAAGGCTTAAATCCGATAGTTAAGTTAAGTAAAAAAGTTTATCAAAAAGGCATTTCTTTAACGAAAAAAGAGATGAAGGAAATTGAGAAACGTTTAGAACGTAATCCTCACTTACCTAAATGGGATATTTTGATTAGACCCAGTTAGTCTAAAAAGTTAATAAGAGTGTAAAATTAAGTGAATTTCTTTTTTAAAAATAGTCAAAGCTAATTTAAAAGTTAGCGTATTTCTTTCTTTTAGATAGGGAGGTTTTTGTTCGCGGAAAGTATCCGCGAACAACTTTTTATTTTTCCCTTTTCGCTTATTTGAGATGTTCTACAAACAGATTCTGAGAATGGGTGGGAAACTTTTTCTTGGAAATTACCTTATTAGTCTTCAAATACTGTTCCCAATCACGGGGTAAAACCACAGCTAATTTTCTGGCAGCCCACAAATTTACATAAGAAAGAAGTGTTAGTTTAAACCAATTTTCTTCATGATGTACATCGGGAGTTAAATAAGATGTCATCAATAATCTTTGTTTACCAAATCGAAAAAGATGTTCCATGTCATAACGTTGTCGATAACACTGATAACAATCAACTAAACTTAACTCATCGCGCCGAGAACCAATAACAATAAGCCACATAGGTTTCCAAATACTATTTCTTTCTTGATCTTTGACAACAATCTGGAGTAAAGTAAAGGGGTGATTGTTCATTTTATAGTTTTTAGTTCCTCTCATTAACATCTGTTTCCATCCCGAAATAGTCACTGTTAATTGACGACCTTTTTTCGTTGTAAAGGGAACATGATGAACTTCATCAGGTTCAGTCCAAGTTTGGTCATCTTTAAGGTCAAATTTATCCCCATACCAACGGGGATGTCCCGAAGTTTTGGCTTGATTTGGGTCCCGAATAAATTGACGATAAAAAACTCGGTCACTTCTAACTCTTGTAATAGTAACTACGTCTTCATGCTTAACTTGTTCCCCAATAAAATCCTTTTGGCTGTAGTCACTATCAGCCACTAAGACAGATAATTTATCAGAAAATAAAGAACTTTGCCAGATTTTTTTTAGTTGTTGATTGCCTTGATTTACTCCTTTATGTTTAGAGGGGACTCGCTCTCCTGATAAGGGGACAGCCCAAGGGACTTTTTCTGTGTCTATTTGGTCAGGTAAAGCGCAGACAACGGAATAACAATGTCCAATATTAATGGGTTTATTTCCCTTAATTGGATTGGGGTAATGAATAAAGGTTTTATCCGCTAACGTTTCGGCAAACCGTTGTGGACAGGGAGTTGTGTCAATACCAAATAAGTTATAATGTTTTGAAGTGGGAGGAATTGTTCTCGATACCGCTGAAAATAAAGTCTCAATTCTCTGTTCATAATTAGGGTCAGTTTGAGTGGGTAAAAACTCTTGAATTCCTCTATATAAACTGTTATAATCTCTTCTAAATAAAGGATTGAGAGACAATTCAACGACTGAGTGAGCTTGTTGGTTACTGGAGAGGGCATCGAGTAATTCTATAATAGTTTCTTTTCTAGCTTTTAGTCCTTGGAAGAGGTTAGACCTCCACACCAGGAATTCCTCGACAGACGTAGCCGTTTAATTTTTGGTCATTTTTAAAATTTATTACCTTATAAATTAGCGGAATATATACGCTAACATCAAAAGAGGTTGTTTGTTACAGTTAAGGCTAATGTCATCACATTCCGAACTTAAGACCAGTCAAGATGTCCACCTGAGAGCCAAACAAATTAAGAGTCTAATTCGCTCTCTTAAACAGAAAATAAAGAAAATTGAACGGGAAGGGGAAGTAGCACCAGCTAATTGTCATATTATTCGTTATCAGGTTAATCGAAAGGGAACAATCTACTGGTATTATAAACTACAGGCTGCTGAATCAATTTTTCCTATGGCCACTAATAATGAGAAAAAAACCAAATATAAATATTTAGGACGAGCCGGAAGTTCTGCTCATATTGATGCTGTAGAAAAACTCACTAGAAGAAATCTCATTGATGAATTAGAACGAGTCATTCAATCTCTAACTGAAAGCTACTTAGATATCTATATTGGAACCGAAACTGAATGAAGCTATTTAATATTTAAAATCCCCTAAAAAGATGGAAAGAGAGTTTTTAAAATCACCTTAATTCTCTATTTTAGCTCTGGAGATATGTTTAGCGTAAAATCTACGCTAACAATTGTTTTTTATCCAAAGTCCAACATACGATGGGGACACGGTTTACTGGAGTAAGCGTAACAGCAAACTCTACGACGGAGCAACCTCTAAATGTCTGAAAAGACAAGACCATTCATGTGGATATTGTGGACTGAAGTTTACAGATGATGAGAGGGTACACCTCCATCACATAGATGGAAACCACGATAACTGGAAACCAAAAAATTTAATGGCAGTCCACCATAGCTGTCACCAGCACATCCACATGGGCAAGACTGAAAAAGTCTAGTTTGTCGGGAGCCGGATGCGGTGAAAGTCGCACGTCCGGATCTAAATGAGAGGGGCGAAGTGTAATAGCTTCCCTCGACTCAACCTAGTATAATCGAATTAACAGCAAAGCAATATATAAATATGACTTCAGCATTATTAAATGACTATTTTCCCCTTCAAGTAGAAAACGGGTATCAAGAGGAAAAATTCTTCACCTCTGGTGTAAATTGGCCAGCTTATGAGTCATTTCTGACATTTTTAGGTAATAGTTCTCCTTATCGTGTTGCTTATCTCTTAGAAACCTTAGAAATTATGTCCCCAAGTCGCAATCACGAATTAGATAAAAAAGCGATCGCTAGATTATTAGAAGTTTATCTAGAAGAAAAACGTATTCGTTTCTGGGGTTTAGGATCAACGACTCTCAAGAATAAAGATAAACAAGCGGGAAAGGAACCAGATGAGTGCTATTGTATAGGTACAGATAAAGATATTCCTGATTTAGCTATTGAAGTTATCTATACTAGCGGTGGTATAGATACTTTAGAAATTTATCGGCGTTTAGGTGTCACAGAAGTCTGGTTTTGGCAAAATCAACAGTTTACAATTTATTGTCTAGAAAATGATACTTATCAGACGAAACCTAACAGTCAAGTATTACCCAATCTCGATCTAACTTTTATGTCGCAATATGTAACTATAAACGATCCTCTAGAAGCTATTACCCAATGGCGTGAACAAATTAAAAGTTACACAACCTTCTAAGGTGAGTTAGGAGTTAGGAGTTCGGAGTTCGGAGTTATGATTTTTTTTACGAGAAACTTGTAGGGGCTTAATAATATTAAGCCCTTAAGGGGATTAGAAAAAGGTGGGCAAGAATATTACTATCTTGTTATGTTGCATAACTTTTAAACTTGCCCACCCTACAATTTTAAGTTAATTATCAATTATCCATTATCCATTATTCCTCATCCTTTGGGTTATTAACTCCTTCTTTGAAACCTCGTAACGTTTTACCCAAAGAAGATCCCAACTCGGGGATTTTTTTGGGACCAAAAATTAATAAAGCAACGATAAGAATAATAGCAAGTTCGGGCCATCCCAGTCCCAACATAAATATCTCCAAAAGTTAAGTTATGTCTGAATTTTGTCATGGGGTACACTCTCAGTATATCCTGAGAATACTGTCTTTTGTTGAATTGGGTACCTAAACATGACGACTTTACAAACCTCACCCACTACTTTACCCCTACACCCATTAATTCATCAGTTAGCTGAGGTTATCATCTCCCATTGGGAAGAATATTTGGATTTAAGCCCCTACCAATTACCAGATGGTTTAGGCTATGTAGAAGGGAAACTAGAAGGGGAACGACTGGTGATAGAAAATCGTTGCTATCAATCTCCCCAATTTCGTAAAATGCACCTAGAATTAGCAAAAGTAGGGCGAGGGGTAGATATTCTTCACTGTGTCATGTTTCCTAACCCAGACTATGCTTTACCTATGTTTGGTTGCGATATCGTGGCCGGGAAAAAGGGTGTTAGTGCGGCGATCGCAGATTTATCTCCCACTAATCCTGAGTTAACCTTATCTAATGAGTATAATCAAGCATTATCGCAATTAGAAACTCCCAACTTTTCGGATCAACGAGAATTGCCAGAATGGGGTGATATTTTCTCTGATTATTGTTTATTTATTCGTCCCCATACTCAAGAAGAAGAAAGACTATTTCTACAACGAGTAGGCAACTTTTTAAGAGTGCATTGTCAACAAGCAAATCAATCTCAAACCGTCTCTAATAAAGAACGAGAACTTAACATACAAGGTCAACAATATTATTGTGAAAAGCAACAACAAAATGACAAAACCCGTCGTGTTTTAGAGAGAGCATTCGGTCAGGCTTGGGCTGACAAATATATGACTCAGGTATTATTTGATATCCCGAATAATTAACTTTAATTAGTTAATTATTATCAGTAAAATCTTTTGTTTAATGTTCACTTTTGATCGATTTAAGGAGATAGTTCATAATGAATGAAAAGTCCAAATTACTAGAAACAATTGCCGGAAAAAATAGAGGTTTATTAGCAACGGAAATGGATCGGGTAAGGGTTTTATCTGCTATTGAACAACTCGAAGATCATAACCCCAATCCAACGCCTATTAAAAACCCTGAATTATTAGACGGGAATTGGCGATTATTATACACAAGTAGTAAAAGTATTTTAGGATTAGATCGTTTTCCCGTGCTGCAATTGGGTCAAATTTATCAATGTATTCGAGTTGACGAAGCTAAACTTTATAATATTGCTGAAATTGTTGGAGTTCCTCTTTTAGAGGGAATTGTCAGTATTGCTGCTAAGTTTGAAGCTACATCAGACAAAAGAGTACAAGTTCAATTTGAACGATCTATTGCAGGATTACAAAGGGTTTTGGGGTATCAATCTCCTAATAAATTAATTAAAGATATTGAGACAGGAAAAAAGTTTTTTCCGTTAGATTTTAACATCAAACCTCGAGAACAACCCGCATGGTTAGAAATTACTTATTTGGACGAGGATTTACGTATAGGAAGGGGTAGCGAGGGGTCTGTTTTTGTTTTAGCTAAAGAGAAAAAATCATAGTAGATAAAAATGGACAGAATTACCCCAGATCAACTTGAAAAAATTATTGCTGAAGTTGAAAGGTTATCAAAACAAAACGAAGACTTGGATCGTCAGGATGTTGAAAAAATTTTACAAACCCTGAATTTATCACCTGATCTCCTCGATGAAGCGATTAATCAGGTAAATCGTCGAGAAGCATTAAAACGAGAAAAAAAACGTAATTTACGGGTATTGCTGGGGATTATTTTTATCTTGTTTATTACTGTGACAGGAATTGTTCTACTTCAGCAAAATTATCAACAAGGTTTAGAGGGAATTACTATTTACCAAAGTCGTCTAACTTTGTCTGAGGATAAGGGTGACAATCTTCAAGTAATTAATCGTCAGAATAGCGGTGAAATTTTCTATCGTGTTACTTTACAAAATGTTCCCCTTGGTGAACGATTATCCTTGAGTTGTCAATGGATTGATCCCCAAGGAAACCTCTCTCATCAAAATGTCTATCAAACCCGTAAAATTGATAAGCAAGTATGGACAACTTATTGTCGTCATCTAATTGGAAATGCTTCTCTATCAGGGACTTGGACAGTAGAAATGTTTCTCGGCGATCGCTTGTTAAGTCGCAATAATTTTCAGGTTCAATAATTACTGCTCATAATATCATAAAACAGTGGGTAAACGATATCAATGGTTAGGTTATTGGGGATTAGATCAAGCTCAAGAATTTGCCAAAACTTTGCAGATACTTTTTCCCCATATCCAGAACAATTATCAGTTACAAATACTGAATAACAATGAAAATATTTCTGGAACAATTGCTTATTTTGGTGAAACTTTACTGGAAACTAAAGCAGGTAATCCCAGAGTAATTAATTTTGCTGCATCTGGGGTTAACAATACTGCTGATTCTTGGATAAAAATAGATGAAGATTACTTGATTTTGGGGCGGGATACTTTTGGTAGAGTCCTTAGTTATTGGACACAAATTAATCAAGGGATTTGGTTTTCTTCCCATTGTCAATTATTATTACCCTTACTGTCTTCTCCAAGGGTTAACTTAACCGCATTACATAACTATACTTGTTTTTCTTATTTTCCAACTCCTTTAACTCCTATTAAAGAGATTTCTGCTATTAATGCAGGAGAAGAAGTTGTCTTTTCTTGTCTCAATAATCAACTTACTCATAGTAAAAAGATTATTCATCAATGGCAATCTTTACCCAAAACATTTAATGAAGAAAAAGAAGCGATACCCCAACTACAAACATTACTTAAAAGATCAGTAGAAAATCAATTACAAGGAATTAATAATGAACCTGTGGGTATTTGTTTATCAGGAGGACTAGATTCATCAATTATAGCTGCTTTATTGGTGAAATTAGGTGTTAAAGTTCGTGCCTATACATTAGAATTTGAGAAGGATAATTTATCAGAATATCCTTATGCAGAAATGGTGGCTAAACATCTTAATATTCCTTTGGTTAAAGTTAGCATTACTCCCGAAAAAATAAAAAAACATTTGATTAAAGCAGTTCGTGCATTAGATTTACCCTTTGGTGATGGTGTCACCCTTCCCTTATACCTATTATATCAAACAGCGTCTCAAGAAACTGAAATGATTTTTAATGGAGAAAATGGCGATCAATTATTTGCAGGTTGGACAAATAAACCCATAATTGCTGCTAATATTTATCAGTTTCAACACCCTGAATATCAAAAAGATTTTACTGAACAATATTTACAAACTTTTCATCATCTCTATGGTTATGAAAAAAGAATTTTTACTTCAGAAATTTATAATCAATTATTATTAAATGAACCCAGAGAAGCAATACAATCATCTTTAGATAAAGAATTTTCAACTGATTTATTAGATCGTTTACGTCGTGCTACCCTAATGTTAAAAGGGGCGCAAAATATTCAACCTCGTGCCACTTATTTAAGTAATGAAAATGGTTTATGGGTTCGTTCTCCTTTTTGTGATATTGATTTAACTCAATGGACATTTCAAACCTCTGAAAATTTATTTTTACAACAATCTTGTGAGAAATATATTCTTAAAAAATCGGTGGAATCTTGGTTACCATCTGAAATTGTTTGGCGCAAAAAAAGAGGGATGGGTGTTCCCTTAACCTCTTGGTGTTTAAACTCTTTATGGTTAACCCTTGGTAGTTGGTTAAACCCCACTGTATTAAAAGCTGAAGGAAGATTTCTAGATCATCTCCCTTCACAACTTATTTTAGGACAAATTAGTGGTCATCTCAGGGGTAGAAGAATAGGGGAAATTCTCTGGTTATTGTTGATTTGGGAAGTTTGGCGTGTTAAGGTTTTAGGAGAAGATAAAGCAAAGGTTTCCTTACTTAATCCTTTCTATATACCTCGTCCAGTCTGGCAAAAATATGCTAATATTAGAGCAAATTATTTCTAAATTAAGAACGGTTTAAATTAAAATCATTCTTAATCTTAAAGAGTGATAATTTTAGCTTTTCCAAGAATTAACATTAATAATGATATGACGGAAATTGCTCAGAAGCAAAATCAGCCATTTTCTGCTACATTAGCTCATAGTTTGTTAAATTGCTATGGATCTCCCCTTTATGTCTATCAATCTGACCTATTAAGACATGGTATATCCCACATTACCACTAGCATCCCCTATAATAACACACTTTTTCAGTTTGCAACAGTAACCAATGGGAATATTGAACTTTTAAAATTATTTAATGACCAAGGATGGGGAATTCATGCTAATACACCAGGAGATATTTATTTAGGTTTAAAAGCAGGATTCTCTGGAGAAAAAATTGTTTATAGTGGTAGCAATTTAAACCCAGAAGAAATGACACAGATTTTAAAATGGGGAGTAAGAACTTTAAACTTAGATAGTATATCGCAGTTAGAATTATTATATGAAATTTATAAATCATTTCCTGGTGGCTTATCTAGCTTAAAATTAGGTTTAAGATTAAACGAACCTAACCTAATTAAAGATAGTAGAATTGGGGTACAACCTCAAGAGTTTCCTGAAGCTATCAAAATAGCTAAAAGGGTAGGATTAAACATACAAGGATTACATTTTTATCGCGGAACTGGAACCAATGCAACTAGAGCGTTTACCAAAGTTATTGATGATATTATACAGATAGGTCAATTATTACCTAACTGGGAATATTTAGACTTTGGGGGTGGATTTGGTTACCCTTATCATCATGATAAAATTGCTTTTAATTGGCATAAATTTGGTCAAGAATTGACTGATAAATTAAATCAATTATCGAAACCAATACAATTAATTATTGAACCAGGTAGAGCAGTAATTGCTAATTGTGCTACATTATTAGCTAAAGTTGTTTCTGTAAAATGGCAAGGAGATAAACAAATTATTGGAGTAGATACAACGGTGGGTAATTTATCGGTTCCTTCGGTTCATGGAGGGTACCGAAAAATCATTAGTTGGCCAGAAAAATCTCAAACATTATGGTTAACTGACGTTTGTGGTAATACAACTTATTCTAGGGATTATTTAGGGAAAAATTGTCAACTTCCTGCCTTAGAAATTGGCGATATTATTGGTATTTTAGAGGTAGGAGCTTATGGTTATGCTATGTCATCTCATTTTCTCCATCGTCCCCGTCCAGCAGAAGTTTTATTAGAGAAAGAAAGTCATCGCTTAATTCGTCAACGAGAAGACTATCAAGTATTAATTGATAATCAAATTTTAAATTAAAGGAGTAATTATTGTATGAAATGTATTAAATGTGGGAAAGATAATAATTTAAAAGATCGTAAAGCGAATAAGGATCGTTGCTATTATTGTGGACATCAATTTGCTTTTGAAAAGAAAGTACCAACAGAAAATGCAAAATTTACTTATCTATTTTTTGCTAATGTTTTGAACAGTATTTCTGCGCAGAAGACATTATTTTTTACGAGTAAAAAACTTGGTTATTTTTTAGATAAACGACTGAAACCTAAGTATAGTGATGCTGGTTACAGGGCAATATTTATACTTATATTTTTCAATATTTGGTTTACTGATTTTGTGGGAATCTTTCCGTCTATGGGAATAGGAAATATTTCTTTTTCTTTACCGTCATGGATTATAAATTTACTATTTGTTATATCGTTCTATCAAGCTACTATATCTGAAGATAATAATTATAAAATTCGCAAAACCTGCTCAGGTAATTTAATCATATATGGAATATTTATCCTAGTAATTGGTATTTGTGTTAGCATTCCTTTCTTGAACTCATCTCTATTTTTTGCTTTATTTACTCTTTTAGGAATTGACTGTAGCCGATATAGTAATTTAAAAGAGCGTATAGCTAATAACGATTGTGGCGATTATTATAAGCATAACTTTGCTTTAAAACCAATAGAAATGAAAGGAAATGCAAAATTTACTGATACATTTTTCGCTAAGGTTTTGAGTGATATTTCTGCTGATAATACTTTGTTTTTTACAAGAAAACAGTTTGATTATTTTTTAGATAAACAACTGAAAATCGAGTCTATTGGGCTTGGTGAGGTAATAATATTTATATGTCTAATTGGTCAGCCTTTCTTTATGTTTATTGTAGCTTTTTTTCTAGCTGTGATAAGATTAAATATTGCTTTGCCTTTAGCTTTATGGATTATCAACTTACTATTTATTATGGTTATTTATAAACAGATGATATCTGAATATAATTCTTATCAAAATCGTAAATATTACTCACGAATGTTAATCATATATGGAATATTTTTTCTAGTAGTTGGTATTTATCTAAGCATTACGTTATGGAACTCATTTTTATTTTTTGCTTTATTTACCCTTTTCGGAATGCGTGGTATTTATTTAGGAATCATAAATCAAATAAATAGGTCAATGTCTCAACTTCTTATTGTTTCCCAAAGCGAAGTTGCTCAATGGTTAAACCGTTGGCAAGAAATTAATGGTTCTCTATATTATCTATTATCTTCTCCGAACACTGAGCAATTTAATCCTGTTAATTTAGAGAATAATTCTTATAGTTTTGATCGTGCTATTATTTGCGATAAACCAGAAATTGCTCAATTTCTCATTAGAAATAACTTTCATTTTGAAAATAATTGTGCTGTACTCAGTATTGATGGTTATCCTCAAGAAATTTTTAATACTGTTATGGAAATGTTAAAACGTAATCCTGACTTACAAGTTTATGGGTTACACGATGCTAGTCCAAAAGGAGTTAGTTTAATCTATGAATTACGGAACAATGAACAATGGTTTAAAGATAGTTCAGTTAATATTTATGATCTAGGAATTTCACCCAGACAAATTTTGAA
>Ga0064014_10085_pt1 | contig 42345 bp, 44 predicted proteins | sample CrowatWCoCulture_2_FD_61584 | JGI IMG/M metagenome (GOLD analysis project Ga0064014, IMG submission 61584) | Marine cyanobacteria communities from the University of California, Santa Cruz, USA, analyzing cyanobacterial DNA methylation -... | ecosystem: Host-associated > Microbial > Bacteria >...
CTAATCTGACAGATTTATCAGCGCAATGGTTCCGACTGTTGCGCTGATATACTCAACGGAACTGACAATGTTCCCGCCGCGATCAACAAAGTATGTGTTGGTCGCTTTTTTTGTGCCCTCTGCACAGCTTTCCTGAAACGCACGCGCAGAGGGATCGGGCGACGCAATTGATGTCAGCGTGCACGACATCCGGATCGTTTCCGTCGCACCGTTGCCGTCAAGATAGCGGTAGGTGCGTGTATGACCGCTGCTACCACCTGCAGCGAGCGCGTTAATTGTGCCACTGACCTCTGAACTCATGAGATCGTCGCCAAGACCACGTGTCGATGTCAGCACACCGCGCCGAAAGACCAACGATTGCTTTTCTTCCGTTGACCAGCTGATGTGGCCGGCATTTTCCCCGAAGGGCACAAGTGCTGCCAAGGCTTGCCGTTCTGGAATGAAGCCGACCAGCAAGGGACCGTCCACCAAGAGGTCCAGCTGCGTCGCAAACGCGTCGAACGGTGGAAGCTCGCCGGCGTCATCGGATCGTACGACGAGACCCTGAAATTCGCCTGCGATCTGACCGAACTCGGTCAGCGTGTTGTCATTGCCGCAAGCCGCTAAGGCCGACAGAGCAAGGGTCGATAGACTAAGTCGCTTCATCGCCAGAACCGCCCCCAGTTATTTTCGAGCGCTTGCGCGTCTGAATCGCGGACGCGATCATAAAGCCTGCCATCAACGATCAAACGCGCACCGCCATCACGCGACAACGAGCGCAGCGTCGCCTGGGCACGATTTCTTGAAGGTTGGCCCGTAATCCAGTCGAAGGGGATTGTTATGCGGATGCCTTTGTCGAAAGACCCCTCACCGAACTCTTCAAAGGTGACGTTGGTCTGTGTGACATACGCCCCGACTTCCCATCCGTTCGCAAAGCGTCGCCCCAGAGCCAGCGTTGCCCCATCGTCCCCGGCCAGGTACCGGCCGACATGGAGGCGCATGTTGTATCCATTGTCCATCTCGTAATAGGCCGACGCGTGGCCCGTGACGACGCTGTAATCCTGAAACCCGAAGCGCTGATCAAAGTCACGCTGCATGGCATAGTTCAACTCGACGCCCAGCGCGAGACGGCTGTCGATCGGCTTCCAAAGGATTTCGCCGCTAACGCCCCCGAACATGGATTCGAAATAACCCACCGTGACCCGGCTGTAGAAATCCTTAGCAGGGCGGCTGTACCACGCGCCTGTCAGATATTCGATCGACGGGTCTCCCTGACGTTCGTATTCCGCGATGTCGGACCGGACCCGGGGGAGGGTGCTATCGGATTCCCTTTCGATCTCATCAAGGTTGCCAACGATCGTTTTGTCGATCGCGCCGGCGAAAACGATGCCGGGACGAAGCTCAACCTCAGCCGCAAGACGCAGCCCCAACTTGGCGCGAACTGGCTGATCGGGGTCGAACAGTGAGATTGCGAAGGACGGACCGAGCGACCAACGGAACCTGCGCGAGGTGAACGGTAACGCCTCGGGGCGCGGAACGGCTTTGGCGTCAGTGATTTGTGCCGCATTCAGCAACGCCTGCGGATCGGCGAATTCCAGTTGCTCCACATCAGCTCGGTCAAAGGTTAGCGCAGCTGTCGGGATGCCGCCTTCGGCAACGGATGTGATCTGAATTGTGCGCACCGTGGCGGGCAGGGCGCGCGTCAGAATCCGTGTCGTGCGCCCGATGGCCTGTGCCTCGGCGCGATAGCGGTTGTTGCGGATGCGGAGGCGGGCCACGGCCGGTTCAAGCGTTATGGCATCCAGAATGATACCCTGCTTCTCCAGAGCGTCACCTATCACCCGTTTCAGCGATGCGACGGTCTGAGGATCTTCTGCCCATGCTGGATCCCAGCTTTCGGGGTCTTCTAGCTGTGTGGGTCGTGGCCGCACGGGGGAGGGGGCCTCTTCCCGACCGCTTGGAAAGGTTGGGTTCAGCGGGTTCGCGGCAAAAGACAACTGAAGTCCGAACTCGCTGCCGTACATGTAGCTGCCCGAAGCAGTCACTCCGCGCGCCAATTCATAGTCAAAGCCGACGTTGTAGGGCGAGGTTCTATCGAACGAGCCGTTCGCCGTCTCCCGCACATACGCGTCAGAGGAGTATTCGGCCTTAAGTGTCAGCTTGTCCGTCGCGCGCCATGCAACGCCACCGAACGGTGCCACGGGACCGCGGAACCATTGCTGGTAGTTTACGCGACCGCCGAGGCCGACATCAATTTCTGGACGATCGCCGAACGGGCTGCCGATACTGTTGTAGCTGCCCAACCGGCCCCAGCCCAAACCGCCGGTAATCCTAATGTCATTTCCAAAGGTCTTGGTCGCTGCAATGTACTCAGACTGATAGATTCCCGTGCCCAAAATGTCCTGAAACCCGATGACAACAGAGGGCTGGTACTGTCCTTCGCGCAGTACTTGTGCGCTGAAGTCAAAACTTCTGTCAAAAAGCGCTGAATTGTCGGGGAAGAAATCCCCAAGCCGCGAGTACCGGAACGCCCCCATCAGCCTCGGAGAGAACTGAAAGGCCAAGGTGTTTCGGCTGAACGAACTGAAGGCCGAGAACGTGGTCACCAGTTCGGCATCAGGAAAGCTTTCGCCGGTGGGCATGTCCAACAAGCCTGGGATGCCGTAGCTGTTTGTCGAAAAGGCGAGTTGCTCTTGTGCAAATGCGTTGGGCGCCGCCAAAGCCATGGCGGCGACAGTTCCCAGTACTCTGGCAATTCCTGCTCTGGCGTTTCGTGTTGGCATGTGCCCCCAACCGCTCTTGTGCTTCAGACCTAGCGGATCACGAATCAGCAGGCAAATAACATGGTTCGCCTCGCGTGCGCTTGGCGGCAATCCGTGCCGACAATGCAACGGTCTGTTAGTAGAGACCTGATGCCCGCGCGCGCGCCTGCACCAGCGCAAGGATGGTTTCGACCGCGGGTGTGGGCACGTCAACGATCCCGCCAAGCTCGGTCACCGCCGTTACCAGCGCGTCGATTTCCATGGGGCGGCCAAGTTCAAGGTCTTGCAGCATCGAAGTCTTGTGCGCGCCGACCGCCGCCGCGCCATCGATACGGCGATCAACGTCAATGGCGAACTTTGCACCCAAAGCTTCGGCCACAGCCTGACCTTCGACCATCATCGCACGCGCAATGGCGCGAAGGTCGTCTTGGGTCGCCAGCACGTCAAGCGTTTGACCGGTCAGTGCGGACAGCGGGTTGAAGGCCATATTGCCCCAAAGCTTGATCCATATTTCGTCGCGAATGCGCGGCCGAACCGGGGCGCGAAAACCAGCCTCGCGCATGAGGCCCGATAAAGCTGACGCACGTTCAGATTTGATCCCATCGGGTTCGCCCAGGCTGAATCGGTCGCCGTCCACATGGCGTATGATGCCTGGTTCTTCGACTTCGCACGCGGGATAAACCACGCACCCCAGTGCCTGTTGCGGTGGGAGCGCCGTACTCACCACACCGCCCGGATCCACCGCGTTCACCCGCGTGCCCGCGTCGAACCCCTCAAGCCCGTAAAAGTACCAGTACGGTACCCCGTTCATGCCCGTCACGATGGTCGTGTCTGGACCGATCAGCGGAGCGATCTTGTCAACGACGGGCGGGACCGAATGCGCTTTGAGGGTGATGAAAACATAGTCCTGGGGGCCAAGCTCTTCGGCGTTGTCCGTGGCCGGGATGTGGGCGACCTCTTCCGTGCCATCGATCCGCAGTTTCAGCCCGTTTCCCCGAATAGCTGCCAAATGCGGCCCCCGTGCCACCACCGACACGTCAGCACCGGCATTGGCAAGGCGCACGGCAAGATAGCCGCCGATCGCACCAGCGCCAAAAACACAGATCTTCATTCCGTCAGCCCCAGCTTTTCGGCCAAACCAATGCGCTGGAGTTTGCCTGTGGCGCCTTTCGGGATTTCATCCAGAAAGACGAATTTGCCTGGAACCTTGAACTTGGCCAGACGTTCGCCCGCGAAACTCTTGAGCCCAGCCAGATCGCTTTCTGCGCCATCGGCCAGCACGACCGCCGCCGCGACGTCTTCGCCCAGCATCTTGTGCGGCATCGCAAAGGTGACGACCTGCGCCACCGACGGATGTTCCATCAGCACGTCGTCCACTTCGCGTGGGGACACCTTCTCCCCACCGCGGTTGATGATTTCCTTCAAACGCCCTTTGATAAAGACATACCCGTCTTCATCGATCACACCCTGGTCCCCGGTGCGAAACCACCCATCGGTGAAGGCGTCAGCGTTGGCATTGGGGTTGTTCTGATATCCCGGCGTCACGTTGCCACCGCGAATGACAATCTCACCGATTTCGCCAGTGGCCAGCAGTGATCCCGCCGTATCCATAATCGCCACCTCAGGGCCCGCGGCAATACCCACCGAACCGGCTTTGCGCTCGCCTGGGGGCAGGGGGTTCGCGGCCATTTGGTGTGCCGCTTCGGTCATGCCATAGGCCTCGATCACCGGCGCGCCAAAGGTCTCTTCCAGCTCACGCAGGACCGGAACCGGTAAGGACGCGGAGGAGGATCGGATCAACCGCAGCGGCACATCTGCAATGGTCTCGGCATTGCGGCCCGCGCGCTTGAGGATCGCTTGATGCATCGTTGGTACCGCCGTGTACCAGGTCGGTCGTTCCTCTTGCATCCAACCAAAGAAGCGCAACGCGTCGAACCCCGGCGTGCAGCAGATCGACGCGCCGCGCGAGAGCGAGGCCAAGACGGCTGCGATCAGCCCGTGAATATGAAAGAGCGGCATCACGTTCAGACACCGATCAGATGCCGTCAGCCCCAGCGAAGTGGCGATGTTGTCCGCAGAGGCTGCGATGTTTGCCGCCGTGAGTGGAACAATTTTCGGGCGCGACGTCGTTCCAGAGGTATGCAGGACCAGCGCCACGTCCGCCGTTCCATTTTCGGCCGCTGTATTGGACTCAGCATTGCCTTCGGCGCCGATCAATTCAAATGCGCCTGCATGACCGGTCTCGCGCGTTTCGATAAGCGGGATGTTCAAACGTTCTGCCGCCGCCCGCGCCGGTGTGTCTACACCTTCGGCTACGATCAGGGCCCTAGCCGACAGATCCTCAAGGTAGAAGGCATATTCATCCTCGGTATAGGCAGGATTGAGCGGCGCTGCAGTGGCGTAACTCGCCACGCTGACAAAGCATGTCGCCATAACAGGGCCATTGGGCAGCACGATGCCAACGGGATCGTTTTGCGCGATGTCGCGGGCTGCCAAAGCTGCACCGGTTTCCGCGACGAGCGTGCGCAGCCCGTCATAGCTCAGATCGGTCCGCCCCGGCGCCGATATGGCGACGCCGTCATGGCCGGAGAGAAGGGAAGTGATCGGATGTTTCACGAAGGCTCCTTGGAATTAACTCGGTACTGACGGATGTTTGGAGGACGAGGGCGCTGCACCCAGCATCGCCTGTTCGACGGAGGCCAGATGTTTCGTCATCGCGGCTGCCGCTGCTTCCGGATCACGATCAATCAACGCAGAAAGGATCGCCTCGTGCTGTTGAACGTAAAGCGCCTGCCAGTCTTGCGTCAGCGTGGCGCGGCGGCGATTGCCCCATTCGCGGTCGGCGCGAATGTTGTGAAGCGTGTCGAGCACACCAAACGTAATCGGGTTGCGCGTGCTGCGCGCCAGAGCCGTGTGAAAAGCGCTGTCTGCTTTTTCCCAAGCGCTCCACTCCAAAGCGGCGGCACCGGCATCAAGATGGTGGCGCAGCGTGTCCAAATCGACCGGTGTCGCCCTGAGTGCGGCAAGACGTGCGATCTGTGGTTCGATCATATTGCGCAGTTCCAGCACATCCGACGGCCCCGGCGGCGGGGTAAGCACCATCGTTGTATTGACCTGACTGTCACTCGACCGCGACACGAACGTACCCTGGCCCACATGACGCCAAATGCGACCCTCGGCCTCCAGCTCAGCCAGCGCACTGCGGAGCGAGGTGCGCCCAATGCTCAAAAGACCCGCAAGTTCGCGTTCAGGGGGAAGGCGATCCCCTCCCTGCCATTGCCCCGCGTCAAGCGCGGCGCGGAGTCTTTTCGTGGCGTTCTTGGCTACTGACAATGGCTTGGCCTCCGATTGACAGGGGAGGTAAAGCTTTTTGGCGCGAAGGCAACCCAATTTTTCGCATTGGTTTTATTGGCGGCACTCTACCAGCGAAATTGGTTTTCCCTGATCGTTAATCAGCGAGTTCATGTGCGCCACGTCCGACGCCAGTATGCGCTTCAAACCCGGCGGCCAGTACGTCTTCCGGCGCATAGATATTGCGCAAGTCCGCCATCCGTGGCGTGGCCATCGTGCCCGCCATGCGGGTAAGATCCAACGCTCGGAATTCGTTCCACTCTGTCAGGATCACGATCAGGTTTGACCCTTCCGCGGCGGCGTAAGGATCCGCATGCCACGTCGTTCCTGGCAGCAGCGGCTCCCCCTCCCGGCGCCCTTGTGGATCGACGAGCCGCACGTCGGCCCCGCCACCAACCAATGCCGGAACTATGGTCAGGGATGGGGCATCCCGCATGTCGTCTGTCTCAGGCTTGAATGTCACACCCAGCACGGTCACCGACTTTCCATTGAATGACCCGTCCAGCATATCCAGAAGCTTGTCGATCATCCGCCGTTTGACCTGCTCGTTGACCTCGATCACCGTCTCTACGATGCGCATCGGCACGCTGTGATCCTGTCCGATCCGGGCGAGTGCATTGGTATCCTTGGGAAAGCACGACCCGCCATATCCGGGACCTGCATGCAGGAACTTGTTCCCGATCCTTTGGTCAAGCCCGATACCGCGTGACACTTCCTTCACGTCCGCGCCTACCCGTTCACAGAGCGCCGCGATCTCATTGATGAACGTGATCTTGGTCGCCAGAAACGCGTTGGCGGCGTATTTGATCATTTCGGCGGATTCCAGATCAGTCACCACCACTGGCGCTTCACGAAGGTAAAGCGGGCGATAAATCTCGCGCATCACGTCCGCTGCGCGCTCGGTCTCGACCCCGACCACCACGCGGTCTGGCCGCATGAAGTCGTCAATCGCCGCCCCTTCGCGCAAAAACTCAGGGTTGGAGGCGACGTCGAAGTCGGCCTCGGGGCGTGTTTCGCGCACGATTCGCGCGACTTCTGCATTAGTGCCAACCGGCACCGTCGATTTCGTCACGACAACGGTGTAGCCGTCCAAATGCGCCGCCAATTCGCGGGCCACACCATAGACGTATGTCAGGTCTGCATGGCCATCGCCGCGTCGCGTGGGCGTGCCCACGGCGATAAAGACGGCCTCGGCGCCCGCGACCGCTGCCGCCATGTCCTGCGTAAAGCTCAACCGTCCCGCGGCGACATTGCGGGCCAAGAGATCGTCAAGACCGGGCTCATAGATCGGGACCTGCCCAGCCTCCAGCATCGCGATCTTGTCGGGGTTGTTATCGACACAGACCACGTCATGCCCGAAATCGGACAGACACACGCCCGAGACAAGCCCCACATACCCGGTTCCAATCATCGCAATCCGCATGTCACACTCCGTCCTTCAAAAGCGATTATAGGCACGAAACCACTCAACAAAGGCAGGCATCCCCTGCGTGAGTGGTGTTCGCGGCAAATACCCTGTGAGCCGTTGCAAAAGGCTTGCATCTGCCCAGGTCGCGGGGACGTCCCCGGGCTGCATATCCATGATGAACTTGTCTGCCTTCTGGCCCATTGCGTCTTCGATCGCCTCGATGAACGCCATCAGCGTATCGGGATCGGACTTGCCGATGTTGACGACGCGAAACGGCGCGACAGGGCTCAGACTGTCGCCTTCGGGGACCTGTCGGTCAACCGGGCGCACAGGCGGCGTATCGATCATTCGCCGGATCGCCTCGATCAAATCGTCGATGAACACAAAATCCCGCTGCATCTTGCCGTGATTGAAAACCTTGATCGGCTCGCCTTTGCGAATGGCATCGGCAAACAGGTAATAGGCCATATCAGGCCGCCCCCACGGACCATACACCGTGAAAAACCGAAACATCGTGATCGGCAAATCAAACAGGTGGCTATGGGCGTGGGCCAGCACCTCGGTCGATTTCTTCGTCGCGGCATAGGGCGACACCTGATGATCGGCGCGCATCGTTTCGACATACGGCATGTCGGTGTTGGCACCATAGGCGGATGAGGTTGAGGCGATCAAAGTGTGCCGTGGCGGATGGGCGCGAACAGCTTCCAGAATTTCAAATGTCCCCACGACATTCGACATCAGATACGAGCGGGGGTTTTCGATTGAATTGCGCACGCCTGCTTCTGCCGCCAGATGTACGACAATGTCAGGCGCCACCTCGGCCATAAGGTCGGCCACGACACCTGGTTCCTCCAGACGCGCCGTGACTTGGCGAAATCCACGTTTGTCCTTTAGTCGGTCAAGCCGCGCGTCCTTTAGCTCCAACGAATAATAGGGCAGCATTCCGTCAAGCCCGGTCACCTCCCAGCCCTCGTTCAGAAGACGGGCGCAGAGATGGGCCCCGATGAACCCGGCAGAGCCTGTGACAAGTGCGCGGGGCATCCTCAAAAAGCCTTTCGAAACAAAGCCACGCGCCGCTTACTCTTCGATCAGACCGGCCAGATACCGGCCATAGTCTGATTTGCCAAACTTTGCCGCCGCTGCGCGCAATGCATCGCTATCGATCCAACCTTGCGCATAAGCGATCTCTTCGGGGCAGCCTGTTTGCAGGCCCTGACGGGCCTCAAGCGTGCGCACGAAATTGCCCGCATCCAACAGGGAGGCATGGGTTCCCGTATCCAACCACGCATAGCCGCGCCCCATCTTTTCGATCGTCAACGCATCATCCGCGAGATACGCTTCGAGAAGGGATGTGATCTCTAACTCGCCCCGTTCCGACGGGGTGACCTTTGCCGCGCGTTGCGGCGCGCTTCCGTCGAGGAAATAGAGCCCGGTGACCGCAAAATTTGACGGCGGGTTTTGGGGCTTCTCAATGATCCGCGAGACACGATCTCCGTCGAATGCCACCACGCCATAGCGCTCAGGATCGACCACCCGATACCCAAAGACCGTGCCGCCTTCGGTTTGTGCGTCGGCGCGTGCCAGCGCCTTGGGCAAATCCGCTCCGAAGAAGATGTTGTCGCCCAGAACCATGGCCGACGGCGCACCGGCCAGGAAGTCTTCTGCCAAAAGATAAGCCTGCGCCAAACCATCCGGGGATGGCTGCACGATCCATTCCATTGCCAGACCCCATTGGCTTCCATCTCCGATCAAGCGCTGAAACTGCACCTGATCGTCAGGCGTCGTAATGATCGCGATCTCGCGAATGCCCGCTAGCATCAACACAGACAAGGGATAATAGATCATCGGCTTGTCATAGATTGGCAGAAGCTGCTTCGAGACGCCCATTGTGATGGGATAAAGCCGCGTGCCGGACCCACCGGCAAGGATAATACCTTTTCTCATGGTCTTACTCTTAAACGATTATCAAAGCTCTTTCAGCACTTCTGCCAAACCCGTCCGCCAATCGGGCCGCAACACCCCAAATGCTGCCGTCGTGGCGCTGCAATCAAGGCGTGAGTTTGCAGGGCGTTTCGCGGGGGTCGGGTAGTCAGAGGACGGGATGTCGGTCACCGCGACCGCGCGATCTGCCTGCGAAAAGATTTCGCGCGCGAAATCGGCCCAACTGACCTCCGGCGCGCCTGAGAAGTGATAGGTCCCGACCACATCGCGCCCGTCCTGCAGCGCGCCAAGCGCGGCAATGCAGGCGGCTGCCAAATCACCCGCCGGGGTGGGGCCGCCCACCTGATCCGCGACAATCGTCAGAGCGTCACGTGTTTCTGACAGGCGTAGCATCGTCTTGGCAAAGTTGTTGCCATGCGCCGAAAACACCCAAGCCGTCCTGAGAATAACATATCGCGCGCCCGAAGCGCGGATGGCATCCTCTCCGGCCAGCTTCGACCTACCGTAAGCGCCCAACGGCGCAACGGCGTCTTCGGGGGACCATGGCTTTGTTCCGCTTCCATCAAAGACATAGTCGGTGGACACGTGAATAAGTGGAATGTTCCGTTGGGCTGCGGCCTCGGCCATTTCGCGCACGGCATCGCGATTGACGGCGTTTGCCGCATCCTCTTCCGCTTCAGCGGCATCCACCGCCGTCCAGGCGCTGGCGTTGATGATCCCTGTTGGCGCATGCGCCTCTACCGCCGCGGTCACCGCTCCGGGATCAGCGATGTCCACATCACCCCGACCCAGAAAAATGGCCTGAGGCAAAACACGCGCCAGTTCGAGGGCCAGTTGCCCTGATCGTCCAAACACCAAGATCGTCATTGGGTCGCAGCACCTGTTGTCCCCAGACGCTGACCCACGCCCGCGCGGGCCTGAAGCGGTCGCCACCAGTCTTCATTGCCCAGAAACCAGTCCACCGTTTTGGCCAACCCTTCATCCAGTGTCACCGACGGACGCCAACCCAGTTCGGTCCGGATGAGCGTCGGGTCAATGGCATAGCGCATGTCGTGACCGGGACGATCAGTGACAAAGGTGATCAGTTTCTCATGCGGCGCTGCATCGGGACGGCGCGCGTCAAGCAGCGCACAGATCTTGTGAACCAGATCAATGTTACGCGCCTCGTTCTCGCCACCGATGTTATAGGTCGCCCCAAGGCGCCCGCGCTCCATGACGGTCAGAAGCGCATCTGCGTGATCCTCAACATAAAGCCAATCGCGCACATTCTCGCCCGTGCCGTAAACCGGGATCGACTTGCCAGCGAGTGCGTTCAAGATCACCACCGGGATCAGCTTTTCGGGAAAATGATACGGGCCGTAATTGTTGGAACAATTCGTCACCACTGCGGGCAATCCATAGGTCTCGTGCCACGCACGCACAAAGTGGTCAGACGCGGCCTTTGACGCGGAATAGGGGCTGCGGGGATCATAGCGTGACGTCTCGGAAAAAAGCCCTTCCGCACCGAGCGATCCAAAGACCTCGTCTGTCGAGATATGCTGGAACCGGAACCCTTCGGGCCGTCCGCGCGCTTCCCAATACCCAAGGGCGGCATCAAGCATCTGACAGGTGCCCATCACATTGGTCTCGACAAAGGCCATGGGCCCGTCGATTGAACGATCCACATGGCTTTCAGCGGCAAGATGCAGAACGGCGTCAGGTTGATGGGCGTCCAGCAAAGCACGGATCGAAGCGCCGTCGCGTATGTCTGCCCTGGAAAAGCTGTAATTGGGGTTGTCGGCGACCGAGGCGACGTTTTCCTCACACGCCGCATATGTCAGCGCGTCGATGTTCAACACACGGTACCCGCGCGCAATCGCCAGCCGCACCACGGCCGAACCGATAAACCCCGCGCCACCCGTAACGGCAATCGTCTTTGTCACTGCAATTGATCCCTTTCGATCCCTTGCCGCCCTCTAGCAGCCGCACAGGTGTTTGTCACCGCCGGGTGGGGCGGATTGTTTGCTTTTGCTCAGGGCTTTGGCTATTGCGCATCGGGGGCAGATACAGGGGCTCAGATATGGACGTGACACAGACCGCATTACCGGGCGTTGTCCTTCTCAAACCGCGGCGATTTGGCGATGATCGCGGGTTCTTCAGCGAAACATGGAACCGGCGCGCGATGGCCGAACACGGGCTGGACTACGATTTTGTTCAAGACAATCATTCCCTGTCCGAAGCCCAGGGGACATTGCGCGGGCTGCACTACCAATCTCATCCGCATGCGCAGGGCAAGCTTGTGCGATGTACGCGTGGCTGCATCTTTGATGTGGCGGTCGATATCCGCGTGGGATCGCCGACCTACGGGCAATGGGTAGGCTACGAACTGACCCCGGAAAACGGCCTGCAATTGATGATCCCGGCAGGTTTCCTGCATGGCTTCGTCACGCGCACTTCGTCCTGCGAAGTGCAGTACAAGTGCACCGATTACTATGCACCCGAATGCGACGGTGCCGTGCATTGGGACAGTGCGGGCATTGACTGGGGCGAGGTTTCAAATCCCGTGCTGTCGGAGAAAGACAAAAATGCCGTGCCACTTGCGGAGTTTGAAAGTTCCTTTGTCTGGACTGATCCTGCGTAACCGGATTTCCAGACCTTGACCTTCCAGTAACTGGAAGGTTTATGTCTGGGCAATGACCGCACTTACGGCCTTAAAAACAACAGACACTCTGGACATTCCGATCACTGGAATGACGTGCGGCGGATGCGTGCGCCGGGCCGAGCAAGCCGCGCTTGGTGTGCCCTCGGTAAATCGGGCCGAGGCAAACCTTGCCACCAGCACGCTCTGCGTCGTTGGCCCAGGTATAGACGCAACCGAGCTTGCTCAAACGCTCAGGGCTGCAGGCTATCCTCCGGCCGCGGAAACGCGGGTCTATACGATCCCGCAAATGCACTGCGGCTCCTGCGTGGCGCGTATCGAAGGCCTTGCCGCCTCCGTGCCCGGGGTGGTGTCGGCCCGCGCCAACCTCGCGTCCCGAGAACTGACTATCGAAACCCTGTCCGACACCGATCGCGCGCTTGTCGAGGCGCTGTCCTCCACCGGGTTCGACGCGCAGCCCGCCAAGGGGACAGATCCTGCGGGAGCCATCCCACATGATGAAATCACGTCAGCGCGTATCCGAGCAATCATTGCCGCGGCACTCACGCTTCCCGTGTTTGTGTCCGAGATGGGCGCGCACCTGATCCCGGCCTTTCATCATTGGCAAATGGCAGTCTTCGGGCAGGGCGCGGTTTGGGGGATGCAAGCGCTTCTGACGACATTGGTCATGTATTGTCCGGGACGTGTCTTTTATCGTCGCGGCATCCCGGCACTGTTGCGCGGTGCGCCGGATATGAACGCGCTCGTGGCCCTCGGAACACTCGCTGCGTGGATGTACAGCCTGACGGTGCTGTTGGCGCCTTCCTTACTGCCAGAAGCCGCACGGTTCGTGTATTTTGAAGCGGCGGCTGTGATCGTAACGCTGATCCTGACCGGCCGCTGGATCGAAGCGCGCGCCAAAGGGGCCACTGGCGCCGCCATTCGCGCGCTCATGGCGCTCCAGCCTCAGACGGTGCACCACAGTGATGGGCGCGAAATCCCCCTGTCCGATGTGCGGGTCGGCGACACCTTGATTGCCCGCCCCGGTGACGGATTTGCCGTGGACGGCGTGGTGACCTCGGGCACCGGGTTTGTCGACGAAGCCATGATCACGGGTGAACCTGATGCGGTGCCAAAAACCGTGGGTGATCCTGTGACCTCGGGCACGCTCAACGGGGCCACGGCGCTGGGCTATAGGGCGACGGCAACCGGGTCCGACACTGTATTGTCTCAGATCGTCGCCATGGTCGCCGCCGCGCAATCAGCGCGTCTGCCCGTCCAAGATCTCGTCAACCGTATCGCCGCATGGTTTGTCCCGGCGGTGCTCTCCATCGCAGCCGTCACTGTCGTGGCGTGGTTGGCCTTTGGTCCGGATCCGGCGCTCGCCCAGGCGTTGGTCGCAGGGGTCTCTGTCCTGATCATCGCGTGTCCCTGCGCTATGGGGCTCGCCATCCCAACATCGATCGTCGTTGGCAGCGGTCGCGCGGCAGAGTTGGGCGTTTTGTTCCGGCAGGGCGATGCGCTCCAGCGCCTGACCGAGATGCACGCCATCGCGTTCGACAAAACCGGCACCCTGACGGAAGGACGTCCCGTCATGACCGATTTTCAGACCTTCGGGATGGACCGCGATGATGCGCTCGCGCTTGTGGCCGCGGCTGAGACAGGATCTGAGCACCCCGTCGCGCGGGCCGTGCTTGATGCGGCCAAGTCGCGCGATCTTCCAAGCACTGAGGCCGTGCGCGCCTTGCCGGGGCAGGGGGTCGAGGCGACAGTGAACGGCGCGACCGTCCGCGTCGGCACGCCAGAGGCCATGACCGCAGCGTCAATCGATATCTCCGTAGCGCAAGACGCGATCGCACAGATCACCAACCAGAATGCCGCGCCGATCCTCGCGGCACGCGACGGCATTGTGTTTGCCGCCTTCTCGGTCCGGGACCGCGCACGGGATGAGGCGCGCGCAACCATCCACGCCCTCAAGGGCAAAGGGCTGCACGTCGCCATGTTGACCGGCGACACGGTCGAGGTTGCCACCGCGCTTGGACAAGATCTTGGAATATCCGACATCCGCGCCGGCCTGCGACCAGAAGACAAACGCACCGCGCTGAAAGATATCGCGCAAAACCACGGCCCCGTGGCCTTTGTCGGCGACGGGATCAACGACGCACCGGCCTTGGCCACGGCTGACGTGGGGCTGGCGGTTGGCACAGGCTCGAACGTCGCAATTGAATCAGCCGATGTTGTGCTGAGATCCGCAGACCTGAGCGGTGTTACGGCGGCTTTTGAGATCAGCCAGCGCACGCTGACCAATATCCACCAGAACCTTGTCTGGGCCTTTGGCTATAACATCGCACTGATTCCAGTGGCGGCGGGCGCGCTTGTCGTTTTCGGCGGACCGATGCTGTCCCCGATGCTGGCGGCGGGCGCCATGGCGCTGTCCAGTGTGCTGGTTCTGGCCAACGCGCTCCGTCTCAACTGGGTCGTCCCAAGAGGTGAAGAATGAATATCTCGCAAGCTGCTGCGCGCACCGGCGTCCCGGCCAAGACCATCCGATATTATGAGGATATTGGCCTGCTCACGCCCCCACGCGACCCCAACGGTTATCGCAGCTTTGGAGAGGCTGAGGTCCACAAACTCGCCTTTCTCGGACGCGCGAGGACACTGGGTTTTTCCACGGCTGACTGCCGCGCGCTCTTGGCCCTTTGGGAGGATCAAAGCCGTGCGAGCGCGGATGTGCGCGACATCGCCTCGCGCCACCTTGTCCATATCGAAGACCGGATAACCGAGCTTGAGGCGATGCGCGACACGCTCAGGACGCTGGTGACCTCGTGCGCGGGTGATAACCGTCCCGATTGCCCGATCCTCAACGATCTCGAACCGGTCCCCCAGAAATGAAGACGCCCGACGTGGCCGGAGGGCGTCGGGCAAAACTCATTATCCGCAAAAGGTTCTAAATAAAAAGCGCGTCGGACCGCCGCCCGACGCGCTGTACTAAAAGAACTTGTTACCCGTGACAAACAAACCGGCCGTTGTCACAACTCTGCTTAGACATCGGGCAGATGGCGAAGTTCAGACGGAATTGTTCCGTTTAGAGGCAGTTTTGTGCCCCGCCCGCAAACGGTGTTAACGAAAAGCGCGCGCAAACGTGTCCCAGACAGCGACAATCACCCACCGATTTTGGCCGGCTTGCGTTGTTTTCATTGAGTTTGCCGGTTTGATTGTCCCCGATATCGCGACAAGCAGACGAGGTTTGGGCCCGAATTATGGTTAACTTCTTTGCCACAATTCAAATGTTTCCGAAGCGTAATCACACTGTTTCCCTGCATGATCTTGTGGATAAGTCGGGTGCAACCACAATCTGTATGGCAGATGGCGTCTGGAGCAACGTCTCCCAACGTTTCACAGAATCACGTTGGCCGCAGACGTTCAGGAGGGATTTAGTCCCGCACGCCCGAAAACCGCTCTGCCCAGGTGTCGCGCTCTTCATCGCTGATCTTGGCAAACAGCACGTCCGGCACGTCAAAGCTGTGCCCTACCTCCAAGACGCCCAAAGCCGCTGCCAAATCGTCGGGCCAGCCGTCATCTTCGGTCTTCATGGCCGCCAGCATCGCGGCGGACGCATCGGGAATGAACGGGCGTGAAATCACCGCATAAAGGCGGATCAGGTTCAGCGCCAATCGCACGATCGCTGCCGCCCGCGCCGGGTCTTCCTTGAACACGGCCCAAGGTGCGGCAGATTGCAGGTATTCGTTGCCCGCCACCCAAAGCGCGCGCAACTCACCCGCCGCCTTGCGCACCTCCATGGCTTCCATATGCGTCTCATAGGCGCGCAAACCCGTCTCAAGCCGTGCAATCAGCGCAGCTTCGTCATCCCCCCACGCACCGCCGTCTGGCACGTCTGTGCCGAACTTTGAGCGGCAGAATTTGGTGACACGGCTGACGAAATTGCCCAGCACATCGGCCAGATCCTTGTTCACGCTCGCCTGGAAGTTCTCCCAGGTGAACTCGCTGTCCGAGTTTTCCGGCGCGTGGCTCAACAGCCACCAGCGCCAGTAGTCGGCCGGCAGAATCTCAAGCGCCTGATCCATGAACACGCCGCGACCCTGGCTCGTCGAAAACTGCCCGCCGTCATAATTGAGGTAGTTGAACGACTTGATGTAATCGACCATTTTCCACGGCTCACCGGACCCGATGAGCGTCGCGGGGAAGCTGAGCGTGTGAAATGGCACGTTGTCTTTGCCCATGAACTGCACATAGCGGACGTCGTCCGCGCCCTTGTCGGTGCGCCACCAACGCTCCCACTCCGCGTCCGGGCGGCCATCGGCATCGGTCCATTCCTTGGCGCAGGCGATGTATTCAATCGGCGCATCGAACCAGACATAGAAAACCTTGCCTTCCATCCCCGGCCACGGGGCGGTCCCCTTCATCACTGGCACGCCCCAATCCAGATCGCGCGTGATGCCCCGGTCCTGCAGCCCATCCCCGTCGTTCAGCCATTTCTTGGCAATCGACGTAGTCAAAACCGGCCAATCGGTCTTGCTGTCGATCCAGTCTGACAGCTGCCCCCGCAACGACCGCTGCTTGAGGTACAGGTGCTTTGTCTCGCGCACCTCCAGATCGGTCGACCCGGAAATCGCCGAACGCGGATTGATCAGATCGGTTGGATCAAGCTGCTTGGTACAGTTCTCGCACTGATCCCCGCGCGCGTGCTCATAGCCGCAATTGGGGCAGGTGCCTTCGATATACCGGTCGGGCAGGAACCGTCCATCGGCATGCGAATAGACCTGACTTTCGGTCACTTCTTCGATCAGCCCGTTGTCGTCCAGCTTGCCCGCAAAGTGCTGCGTGAGTGCACGGTTCTGCACGGACGAGGATCTCCCGAACTTGTCAAAGGACAATCGGAACCCGTCTGACAGGGCCTTTTGCGTTGCCCACATCTCGGCGCAATACTCCGCCACCGGCTTGCCCGCCTTGGCCGCGGCCAATTCTGCCGGCGTCCCGTGCTCGTCTGTTGCACACAGGAACAGCACTTCATGCCCCCGTTGCCGCATGTAACGCGCATAAAGGTCCGCAGGAAGCTGCGACCCTACAAGGTTTCCAAGGTGCTTGATCCCATTGATATAGGGAATGGCTGACGTAATGAGGATGCGGGCCATGGGCAGTCTCTGGTCTGTGAACGGCGCGTTCCTACCTCAGGTGGCCGGGGGCGTCACCCCCCGTCTCGCGTCCGTTCGGGTCGCGGTGGTTCTTCCCGTCCGCGTCGCATCAGACGGCCAATGGTGAACGAGGTCCGGGGCGAATAGACATAGCTCGTCTTCGTCTCGCTCGGACGCACCCGCATCCGCGCCAGACCAAAGATGATGAGACCGACATGCGCCACCGAGACGAACCAGAACATCGCCGCCGGGCCGAAGGCCTCGATCAGTTCTGAGACCGCGTAAGGCGACACGATCGCGCCCACAGCGTAAAGAAACACCAGCGCTGCCGAAAGCTCCACCCGCTCCTCATGGGTGGCATAGTCATGGGCATGCGCGCCCGAGACCGAATAGATCGGAAAGGTTACAAACCCGAAAAGGCCAGCCGACAGAAACACCGCCGCGGTTCCCGCACCACTCAAAGCGACAGTGATCATCGAGGCGAGGATCGCCGCGGCCGACATCCAGATCAGTACCCACCGCCGATCATATCGGTCCGCCAGCCAGCCCGCCGGATACTGGCTGATCGCGCCGCCCAGAACAAAGGCCGACAGGAAAAGCGCGATCTGATCAGTGGCTAGTCCCACCTCGACCCCGTAGAGCGGGCCCACCATCCGGAACGCCGCCGTGGTGAGGCCGGACACAACGACGCCGACAGCGGCCAAAGGTGACTTTTGCCAGGCCATCATCGGGCGCAACCGCGGCGCCTTGGGCATCGCGGGTTGCGCGACACGGGTCAACACCAGCGGCAACAACGCAGCGCAACAAATCATGGCGAGCAGGATGTACGAGACATAGGCCGCAGGTTCCAAAACCCCGATCATCAGGTTCGCCCCCAGCGACCCCCCGATATCGACCACCCGGTACACCCCATTGGCGCGCCCGCGTGTCTCGTTGGTGACCTTGGCCTGTATCCAGCTTTCAATAACGGTATAGCACCCCGCCACACACATCCCCGACAGGATACGCATCACCGCCCAGGCGGTGGCATCCAGGATCAGCATATGCGCCAGCGTCCCGATCACGCCCGAGGCGATAAACGCCGCAAACGCGCGGCTGTGGCCCACGGCCCCCATCAGCCGCGGCGCCCACCAGCACCCAATGAAAAAGCCAATGAAATGTGCCGATCCGAGAAGGCCGATCTCGGCGCGCGAAAAGCCCAGCTCCAACCCCGACAGCGCATCAAGCGGCCCAAGCCCGCCCGCGCCCAGTTGCAACAGGAACAGCGACAGAAACAGAGCCGTAAAGGAAATCAGGAGGCGCATGGAACCGGGTCTTTCCCGTGCAACATCTGCCTGCCGGACATTGCGTGCTGTTCGCTTTTCGACTCTGACGATGTCGTTTTTGGATGTAGGACGTTTTGCGAGGCTCTGCCTCGCGCTCCGGAGTATTTCTCAAACAAAGAAATCGCGGCTTCTTTGTTTTTCATACAATCCGGGGGTGAGGCGCGCAGGCGCCGAGGGGGCAGGGCCCCCTTAGCTGGCTCGGCGAATGCGCGTCAGGATGGTCAGCGAGATCTTGTCGCCCACCAGCCCGCCAAAACCCGCAGCACCAAAGGATTGCCGACTGATCTCACCGCGCAAAACGATCTGCAGGCGCGACCGGTCGGTGCGCTCGGTCCCGCTTTGACGGTAGAATCGTGCATCGAGCGTGATGGGCCGCGTCACGCCCCGGATTGTGATCAGCCCCTCGACCGTGCCGCCGGACAAGTCGCCCGTGATCGACGTGCTCTCAAACCGGATTTGCGGATGACTTCGGGTGTCGAGCACTTCGGCACTGCGCATCGCGTCGTCGGCATACCAGGGACCGGCATCAGCCCCTGCCGCGTCGATGATCGCCGTGACTTGAGACCGCTCGGGCCGGTCGAGATCGAGCATGATATTGGCCGAGGCCACTGGCATCCGCCCGTTCGTCCGTTGACCGGCCAGAGTATAGGAAAACCCGACCGTCGACAGCTCGGGTTGAAGGTCATAGCGCACGGGGTCAGCCGCCAGGGGCGCGGCCAAAAGGCTGAAGGCTGTAATCAATCTCAAAAACATGGCCCACAGATAACGCAGAACGCGCGTCTGTCGCGTCACGTTTTGGTGGTCGCCGTGTGAAAGCTGGTCTCCGAGGTCAGCGTCAGCCCGTTTTCGGTGCGTATCACCGGCCAGTCCTTCATTGGCGCGGTGCGGGCGCGGCGGCGGCTCAACCGCCACTGATCCTCTCCATCTCGCATGTGCTGCGGCGTCAGTTCCCAACGGCTTTCCACACCCGCCGCCCCACCATCGCCGGGCGTTAGCAGCAAACCCAGCGGCGCACCACGCCCCTCCGCCGCGCCGGTCTCTGCCGCCAGATGCAGCCGCCCCTCCGCCGCGCCGGTCTCTGCCGCCAGATGCAGCCGCCGCACCGGTGTCAGGGCCGGGGGCGCGGGCAGATCGGCCACCACCAGCGGCACCGCGCCCGAGCGCAGGATCTCTTCCATCGACCACAGCACATCTTCGGCACGTTTGGGCGTGACAAAGGTGAAGCGCCCCGGATTGGCAAACGCCCCCATCGCGGCCGCGTTCAACCGGTCCACCGACCACCCTGGTGCGATCCAGAACACTGGCCCCGTCATCGCCCCCGCAATGGTCAGCGCCAGCGTGCGCCGCGCCCGACCACACAACTCATGCACCCGCGCCGTGGCCAGCGTCAGATCACCCAGAAACGCCACGCCGGAGGCGGTTGGCGCGCGATGCGAGGTGCGGGTCAAAAGATGGGCAGCACTTTGGGTCATCCCGAGACTCTAGTATGTTCTCTTTTTGTTCTCAATCCGTCGATGCAAATTTCCCTCACGCCAGTAGCGCCGCCAGATCATCGGACCGGGCCTGAACCGTCGCCTCCGTTTCTCCTAGGACAAAGCCCGTAATCATGCTCGCGCCCTCCAGCGACTCAAGCCACGCATGATCGAGAAGCCGAAACGGAAAGAACCAGCCATCGGCGACCGGGCTGCTGAGACGCGCAATAGTCTGAGACATCGTATGCGGCGATTGCCCCATAAACGACAGGCTGACCGGAAAGCCGCTGCGCGCGGCGGCACTGTCGTGAAACATCACCTGCGGCGTTGAGGAGTTGATGCGAAAATTCGGGTCAAACACATATACCGACCCATCCCGTGTGACCCCAATGTCAAACCCGCAAATGCCCCGAAACCCGCGTGCGCGACCGGCCTCTGCCAATGCAATGGCAAGCGAAACGCCTGCGGAGGGCAGGGGGCGCGCGGGGTCAATCCTGCTGGCGGCCTGCTTCCCGGGCGCCGAGAAAACCTGCTCAGCCGCACCAAGATAGGTCACGCCCGCATCGACCACCCCAAGATTGGCACACCAGCACGCCGTGACCTCGATCGCGTTTTCTGCGACCACCCGCGTGATCTCCATCGCCCGGAAATCAGACTTTGCGGCCTCCATCTCATCTGCCGATGACACATGCCGCACGGCATACCCCCATCCGGTTGCCGTCCCATCGGCTGACTTCAGAAACACCGAGCCAGCTCCGGCAGGCCATTTGCATGCCTCAAGGTCCAGTACCCGCCGCCCGGGCATCGCCCCTTGCGGCGCAATGGCGCCAATGTTTTCCTTGCTGTTCAACGCCAACCAAAGGTCAGGCGGCACCAGATGCGCTGTGTCTTCAAATCGACCGGCGCTCAGCGGGTACGGCCAGAACAGCCGCTTGCCGTCTGCAACCAACCTGTCTGCGATCGCAAGCGCCTCGTCCTCGGCCGAATACCGATGCATCCGCTCGTCAACATGTAGCCCGGCTTCGTCAAGGAACGTCAGGATCTCATCGGTCGTCGCCGCGATATGGCGGACGGTATCGCGCGCATTGATCACACCCAAAAGCTGCGTGGTCACCGCATCGAGGTTCATCACCGTGTATCCCAACCGCCGCGTCTGATGCAGATCAGACCGCGCCATATACGCCGCGTCCGGGGGGAAAAGCGCGTCCACGAGGGCGACGGGCGCAACATTTGGGAGGGGTGTCATTGCAGGTACTCGGTCACCGCATTGGCCAGCATGTGCATGCGCTCTGACCGCGGGTCGCCTCCCGCCGTCGGTGTCTTGTTGGCATCAAGCAGGATCGCTTGCCCGTCATGTTCCACATAGTCGAACTTCCCAAAGTCAAAACCTAAACGCCTGCGGATCGTCTCTAACTCGGGTGGGATGTCATAAAAGAACTCGTGGTGCACCATGTTGGCAACCTTGACCATCGGGTCGGTCGAGACCAGGCGAAACCCAAACCCTGCGGAGCCAAAGAAAATGTAACCCCGCATCGCATATCTGTCGCCATCGCGTTCAGGCATGAACCTCTCCACCAACAGATCGTCGCGGGACCAGACCCAACGCGGCACCGCGTCGATCGATGGAAGAACCGGGTACGTCTTATAGGGCAGGCGCCGCGCCAGTTGCCAATTGCGCTCCGCAAGGCGTTTCTGAAATCGCTGCAACACAGGTTCGCGGTCGCCAGAATACTCTGGGTCGCCAAAGTGGTTCAGGTCGGTCTTGACGATCACGGGCCCGTCCCAATCCGCGCCCGGGCGCACTTCAAGCGCGCTATAGACGCGTTTTGAAATGTCAAAAATCTTGTCGTTGATCATCGGAATGCCGTCGGCGATGCGCGGAACATCGGCCGGCGACATATGCGTGAAATTGTGGTGCACAATGCCCAGATCCGCGTCACCCGCAAAGCCGTCGTCAAAAGCGACGTCGACCCCCATCTCGCGCCACAACTCGGCAAGCGCATAGATCACGAATGGACCCTCGCGAACGCTGCGATGCGAGACGCTGATCAATGCCATAACGTGACCCCTCGGGCCGGAGTGTTCCGGTTTGGATCAAGTGCCACGGTGCGCCGGATCGTGCAAGACTGGCACGCACCACCCTTGCCACTGCCCCTGAATACACTAGGCTCCGCGTAACGCTGGTACGAAGGACCTCCCGATATGAAAATGACAGAACTCGGCCGCACCGGTATCGAGGTCTCCGCCCTGTGTTTGGGTTCCATGACATGGGGCAGCCGCCAGAATGACGAGGCGGATGGCCATGCCCAAATCTCCCGCTCGCTTGAGGCTGGGATCAACTTCATGGACACGGCCGAGATGTATCCGGTGAACCCGATACAGGCCGAAACGGTCGGGAACACCGAAAAAATCATCGGTACCTGGCTGGCTCAGCACGGGCAGCGGGACAAATGGGTAATCGCTACGAAAATCGCCGGGATCAACGGCGGCTTCGTGCGGCCCGGTGAGCCCCTTTCGGGCGCAACCGTGCGCGCCGCTATCGATACCTCGCTCGCGCGGTTGCAGACAGACTATGTGGATCTTTATCAGCTTCATTGGCCGAACTGGGGGCACTACCACTTTCGCAACTTGTGGACCTACGACCCCACCAAACAGCCGACGCGCACCCAGATCCGGGACGAGATGGCCGATATTCTGACCGCGCTTGATGACATCCGCAAAGCGGGCAAGATCCGGTCGTGGGGCCTGTCGAATGACACCGTTTGGCAGACCATGAACTGGATCGACATGGCCGAGCGCAACGGCATGCGCGGGCCGGACGCGGTGCAGAATGAATACTCGCTGCTCTACCGCACCCATGACACCGACTGGTCCGAGGTCACGTACCACGAAGGCGTGACGCTTCTGGCCTATTCGCCGCTCGCGGCTGGCGTTCTGACGGGCAAATATCAGGGCGGGGCGATCCCCGAAAACTCCCGCCTCAGCTTTGGTCGCAACAACTTCAGCCGCGCCACCGACCGCGCTTTGGAGGCGACGGCGGCCTATATCGACATCGCCGAGCGTCACGGTCTGAACCTGACGCAAATGGCGCTGGCATGGTGTATTCAGCGCCCCTTCCGCACGATCCCGATTTTCGGCGCCACATCGCTGGCGCAGCTTGAGGAAATCTTGCCCGCTGGCGATCTTACGCTGTCGGATGAGGTGCTCGAAGAAATCGCGGCGGCGCACCGGGCGCATCCGATGCCATTTTGAGGCTTGCGCGAGGGCGAGAAATCGCCTTCGCTGCCGAGAAAAGGAGGGACCCATGCCACTGACCATGAATCGCGAGGTCTTTGTCACCTGCGCCGTGACCGGCTCGGGCGGGACGCAAGATCGGAGCCCGCATGTCCCTCGCAGCCCCGAAGAGATTGCCCGCAGCGCGATCGACGCCGCCAAAGCGGGCGCGGCGGTCGTCCATTGCCACGTGCGTGAGCCCGACAACGGTGCCCCGTCGCGTCGGTTGGAGCTTTACCGCGAGGTCACCGACCGCATCCGCGACGCCGAGGTGGACGTCGTCCTGAACCTTACCGCTGGCATGGGCGGGGACATCGTCTTTGGCGGCACAGAAACGCCGCTTCCGCCCGGACCCGGCACTGACATGATCGGGGCCGATGCACGCGTGGCGCATGTGGCCGAATGCCTGCCTGAGATCTGCACGCTCGATTGCGGCACGATGAACTTTGCCGAAGCCGATTACGTAATGACTAACACGCCCGGCATGCTGCGCGACATGGGGGCGCGCATGACCGCGCTGGGCGTGAAGCCTGAGATTGAGGCGTTTGATACCGGCCACCTGTGGCTGGCCAAGCAACTGGTCAAAGAGGGCATCCTCGACAGCCCCGCCTTGGTCCAGCTTTGCATGGGAGTCCGTTGGGGCGCGCCCGATGACCTCTCGACCTTCCTCGCCATGGTCAATGCGGTGCCTGAGGATTGGACATTCTCCGCCTTCTCGCTGGGACGCCACCAAATGCCCTATGTCGCCGCTGCCGTGCTGGCCGGGGGCAACGTTCGTGTCGGGCTCGAAGACAACCTGATGCTGGACAAAGGCGTTCTGGCCACCAATGCACAACTCGTCGACCGCGCCGTGACGATCATCGAAAACCTCGGGGCCCGCGTCATTGGACCCGACGAGGTGCGCGCGAAGCTCGGCCTTACCAAACGTGCTCCGGTGGCGGCATGAGGTGGCTCTTGCTCATCGGCGCGCTGGCGCTCGCGGCCTGTGAGGATACCGCGCAGGACAGCGCACCCGACCCCGCGACCGAATTCGGTCCCGGCTTTGCCGCCGCGCAGGAACAGCAATGCGTCGATCAGGGCGGGACGTTTTCGCCCGGACCGAAAGGATCGATGGTCTGCCTGATGGAAACGGGCGAGGGGACGCAATCCTGCACCACCGCTAACGACTGCTCGGGCGCGTGTCTTGCACGCTCGCGCACCTGCTCACCCATCATGCCGCTTCTGGGCTGCAACGAGATCATCACCTCCGACGGTCTCGCCATCACGCAATGCATCGAATGAGGCCCCCATGCGTCATCTCCTGATCCCGCTCGCACTCGCCGCCCTGTCGGCCTGCAGCTTTGAGAACTACCGTGACACCGACGTCACCATGCGCCCCGTCAGCACCTTCGACGCTCAGGCCTATACCGGCCTTTGGTACGAAGTCGCCCGTTTCCCGGTCCCGTTTCAGGACGGCTGCACCGAAACGACCGCGACATACGAGATCGTCGCGGAAGATGAACTCAGCGTCTACAACACCTGTACGCGCGGTGGCGGCATCGACGACATCACCGGCAAGGCCGAACTCATCGCGCCCGGTCAGCTCAAAGTCAGCTTTGCCAGCGTGCCGTTCGTGCGCTCCGACTACTGGGTGCTCTGGGTCAACGACGACTACACCAGTGCGGTTGTCGGCACCCCCTCGGGGCGGGCCGGGTGGATCCTGAACCGCACCCCCGATTTGTCGGATGAAACGCGCGAGACGGCGCTCTCGGTCCTGTCCGCCAACGGCTACGACACCTCGCGGCTCCTCTTCGCGGCGGCGCCCGAATGACCCGGCGTGCCGCGATCATCGGGGGTGGCGTGATCGGCGGCGGCTGGGCCGCGCGCTTTGCTCTGATGGGCTGGGACGTGCGCGTCTTCGATCCCGACCCGGACGCCAAACGCAAGCTTGACGAAGTGCTCTCCAACGCCCGCCGCGCGCTGCCGGGTCTCTACGACGCGCCCATGCCACCCGAAGGCAGCCTGACACTGGTCGATACCATGACCGAGGCCGTCGATGGCGCGGCGTGGATTCAGGAAAGCGTGCCCGAACGCCTTGATCTCAAACGCAAAGTCTTTCAGGCGCTCCAGTCCAGCGCCCCGGACGACGCAATCATTGGCTCCTCCACCTCGGGATTCAAACCCAGCGAGCTTCAGGGCTGCGCGACCATCCCCGACCGCATCGTCGTCGCGCACCCCTTCAACCCCGTCTACCTCTTGCCCGTGGTCGAGCTTGTCACGACCGACCGCAACGCCCCAGACCTCGTCACGCGCGCGCAGGCGATCCTCACCTCAATCGGCATGGTGCCCCTGCACTTGCCGCGCGAAATCGACGCCCATGTCGCCGACCGCCTGCTTGAGGCCGTCTGGCGTGAGGCGCTTTGGCTCGTGAATGACGGCATCGCCACAACCGAGCAAATCGATGAGGTCATCCGCCTTGGCTTCGGCCTGCGCTGGGCGCAGATGGGCCTTTTTGAGACCTACCGCATCGCGGGGGGTGAGGCGGGTATGGCCATTTCCTCGGCCAATTCGGCCCCGCGCTCAAATGGCCGTGGACCAAGCTGATGGATGTCCCCGACCTGACCGACGCGTTGATCCAGCAAATCTCGGACCAATCCGACGCGCAATCAGGACATCATTCAATCCGTGATCTCGAACGCATCCGCGACGGCAACCTTGTGGCGATCCTGCGTGGGCTCAAGCAGACCGGGCAGGGGGCGGGGACGCACCTGTCCGAGACCGACAAAGCGCTCACCGACTTCAAACTCGACCCCACCCAGCCGGTCGAGACCGCGAACCGCCAAATTCCGCTCGACTGGACCGACTATAACGGTCACATGACCGAAGCGCGGTATCTCGACGCGTTCGCCAACGCCACAGACCGGTTCATGGAACTGATCGGCTGCGACGCCGCCTACATCGCTTCCGGCGGCAGCTTTTTCACCGCCGAAACCCACATCCGCCATCTGGCTGAGGTCAACGCGGGCGATCGTATCCGCATCACGACTCAAGTCCTTGGCGGCGCGGGCAAGAAAATGCACCTCTTCCACACGATGTGGCTGGGCGACACGGTGGCGGCCACCGGTGAACACATGCTGCTCCACGTCTCACTGGAAACCCGCCGCACGGCAGAGCCCTTGGAACCTGTCCGCACCCGGCTGACGGAGATGGCTGAAGGTCATGCCGGTCTGCCTATGCCAGACGGGGCCGGGCGCGCAATTCAGTCGTCTTGAATTGCTCCGCCGTTCGCTCATACCTTCCGCCACACCGACACATGCCACGTGCTTCGATTGGTGAACGGGGACCGATCCCACCCGGCCCAGCGGTGCTCCAACTCCATCCCGGCCATCCGCGCCATCAGGTCCATCTCAGCGGGCCAGGCATATCGAAACGGGATCGCGACGGCGGTCTTGCCCGATGCACCTGACCAAACGTGGCGTGACGTATAGGTCTGGGTCACAACATCGAATGTGTCGACGCCGATATGATCGTCATCTGCTGCAAAGGCGAGATTGGTTTCTCCAAACGGCAGCCGTTGCAGCGGCGGGACAAGCGTCTCGATGACAAACCGCCCACCGGTCTCCAAATGATCGGCGGCGTTCTGAAAGCAAGCGACCTGCGCCTCCTGCGTGGTGAGATTATCAATCGTGTTGAACACCAGCGCGACCAAAGAAAACGACCCTGAAACCCGCGTGGTTGCCATATCACCGATGGTCACGGGCAGAGGTGCGCCCGTTTCCTTTTTCCGCAACTCGTCCACCATCGCGCGGGACAGCTCGATCCCGGACACGTCAACACCCGCCGCCGCAAGGGGCAGGGCGATCCTGCCGGTCCCAATCGCGAATTCCAGAACCGGCCCGCCCGCCGCAAGCTCTGCCAGAACCTCAACCGTGCGGGCGATTTCTGCCGGGTCCGCGCCACCATGATCCGCGTCATACTGCGCCGCGACGTCCGAAGTGAAAAAAACCGTCGCTCATGGTCCGGCAAGCTCCGTGATGTGATCGGGAAAGTCGCTGGCATCCACATGCGCCTCGCGCACAAGATGATCGAAGTGATCGGTGAGCGCCCGCACCCGGTCCGTGTCGCGGAAGATCATATAATGCTGACCAACATAGATTATCCCGACCAAAGGCCCAAAGATCGTGACCGGCGCGGAAAAGAGCCGCCGTGCATCAAACAGAAAAATGCGCAGCGTCGGATAAAGCTGCCGGTGCAAGTCAATCAGATGCGCCACCTGACCCAGGCGCACCTCGGCCGGTATGCCCTCATAATAGCCCATGCCTTTGACCAGTGACGCGATCTCATAAAGCGGCATCGCAAACTCGAAATCCGAGCGTGATGCGCGCATCCAGTCCAGCCGATCGTCACTGGCATTAATCGCCTGCTCAATCGTGCGACCCAGATGCGGCGCGTATTCCCAGCGCAGCATGTCGTGGGTCTTGAGCGCGTCGGGCAGCGTCGCGGGGACATGCCGGATTTTGTATCCCGCCGCTTCCCGATGAAGCGCCATCACCTCTTCATCGACCGGCGCGCGGGGAGCTTGTGCCATCTGGATGGATGACGCCAAAAGGTCGGACGCCTGCTCGGGGAAGTCCGACAGACCCAAAAGCCAGTCCCCAGAAACCCCCAAGGCCGCGGCGCATTCGGCCACCACTTGCGCATTGGGAAGACGGGTCTGGTCGGGCGCAAGGATCTGCGACACGGTGGATCGGTCAACGCCTACCTGCCGCGCAAGTGAGGATTGGTTCTCACCCCGCTCTTCCATGGCGCGGGCTAGTCGGCGGCGGAAAATCACCGCACGGTCGCGTTTGTCGTGTTTGGCCATAGTTGTTTAGATAAATCACCATATGTGAGATTTTGTTCCCTATATACCGAATTCCCCACGCACCCGTCCAGTGCCACACTTTACTTCGTAAATGGGGGGCGTCCGTAAAACCGCGACAGTCCATCCGCAATCTGTGGAGCTTGTCGCATGCGTCTTTCGGACGTTGAGTGGCCGACGCTAATCCTGCTTGTCGGCTGTTACTTGGTGTGGTGGGCTGCCACGACGTGGGTTGCGTCGTGGTGGCTGCTTCCCGCAATTCTTCTCACCGCAACTGCCATCGCACTACATTCGTCGCTGACGCATGAGATCGTGCATGGGCACCCGTTTGAAAATCCCAAACTGAACGCCGCGCTGGTCTTTCCCGCGCTGATCCTCGTGATCCCGTTCGAACGCTTCCGCGACACGCATTTGGCCCACCACATGGATTCGGTGCTGACCGACCCCTACGACGACCCCGAAACCAATTACCTCGACCCCGAAACTTGGGCGCGCCTGCCGCGCTGGGTGCAAGTGGCGCTGGCGGCCAACAACACGTTGATCGGCCGCCTGACTCTTGGTCCTTTGATCAGCCAAATCGCCTTCATGGCGGGCGATATCCGCCTCGCACGGGGTGGTGACACCCGCGTGCTAAAGGGGTGGCTCCGGCACATTCCGGCGGTGGCGGTCGTGGTGGCCTGGGTTATCTGGGTCGCGGAGATGCCACTCTGGGCCTATGCCATTGCGGCCTATCTGGCGATCTCGATCCTCAAGATCCGCACGTTTCTGGAACACCAGGCGCATGAACGCGCGCGGGGGCGGACCGTCATCATCGAAGATCGTGGTCCCTTGGCGTTTCTGTTTCTGAACAACAACTTGCACGTCGTGCACCACATGCACCCCCGCGTGCCATGGTACCGCCTCCAAGGGCTCTATTTCGGCAACAAGGACCGCTACACACGCCAGAATGGCGGCTACCTGTACCGGTCCTATGGCGAGATTTTCCGCCGCTACCTCTTCAAGGCCAAAGACCCCGTCCCGCATCCGTTCTGGACGCGGCACTAGTCTCTTTCCCTTCGCCCGCCCCTGTGACAGTCACAGGGCATGGACGCGTGGATTTACATCACCCTCGCCGCGGCCTTTGTGCAAACGCTGCGGTTCATGGTGCAAAAGCAGCTCACGACCTCCGGCCTTTCAACCGGTGGCGCGACGCTGGCGCGGTTCCTTTATGCCGCCCCTCTGGCCATCGCCGCGCTTGTCCTCGTGACCGCCCAGACGGGCGCGACGCTCCCTGCGCTCTCGCCCCGGTTCTGGGCCTTTGCGCTTCTAGGGGGCCTGTCCCAGATCCTTGCCACGCTCTGCGTGGTCGCACTCTTCAAACACCGCAACTTCGCAGTGGGCATCACGTTCAAAAAGACCGAGGTCTTGCTGACCGCGATCTTGGGTTTTTTGATCCTTGGCGACACGGTCAGTTGGCCGGGTGCCGTGGCAATGCTCATCGGGTTCTCCGCAGTTCTCCTGCTCTCCGACCCACCCGACAGCGGCGGGGAAGGGTGGACGCGCTTTTTCAACCGCGCCGTTGGTCTGGGTCTGCTTTCGGGCGTCTTCTTCGCGCTTTCGGGCGTTGGCTATCGCGGTACGATCCTTGCCCTCAATGGCGATAGCACGCTGCTCCGCACACTCGTCTCGCTCAGTTGCGTCACGCTGTTGCAAACCGCCACGTTGGGGACATGGCTGATCTTCCGTGAACCGGGCCAGGTGCGCGCCGTGCTCGCCTCGTGGAAATCGGCTGGGTTCGTGGGCATCTTTTCGGTCCTCGGCAGCGGCTGCTGGTTCGCCGCCTTCTCCATGCAGACAGCGGCCTATGTCTTTGCGCTGGGGCAGGTGGAGCTGATCTTTTCCGCACTCATCGGGTACGTCGTCTTTCGCGAAAAGATCACCCGGCGTGAGGCATTGGGCATGACCCTTCTCAGTGCCTCCGTCGTGGCGCTCGTCGCTGTCGTTTAACCGTGCAGGCGCTGAAAGAGGCGCTCTTCATCGTCATTGTTAAAGAACGGAACAGCCTCCGGCGCCGATAAGTCCGGAAGCCGCGCGGCGATCTCTGACAGAACGACCTCGGTGATGAACGGCAGGTCAAACGCCCGTGCCTCAGCCACCGGCACCCATTGCAGATGCGACAACTCATCTGACGCGCGGGAAAAGTCGTCGATATTCCCGGAGAGCGCGCCTGCATCGCACAAGAAAAACCGTGCATCAAACCGGCGCGGGCGGCCCGGCGGCGTGACCGCGCGAAAGACAAAGCGCAGCGCGCTGGCATCGGGTGCATGGCCGGTGGCGGCAAACTCGGTCCAGTCGTCGTTGGGCGCGGCCCATTCACCGCGCTGGCCAAGGATCAAGCCTGTCTCTTCCCACACCTCCCGAATGGCGGCTGTCGCAACTGCCGCCGCGCCCAAACTTGAGGCGCGCGCGATCTGCGCCTGACAGGCGGCAGGGGGCAATCCGGCCAGCGGCACATGTGCGTCCTGAGGGTCAATCGCACCACCCGGAAACACGAACTTCGATGGCATGAAGGCGGCTGCATGCCCGCGCTGCCCCATCAGCACAGCAGGTGAAGGGCCACCGGCGTCGCGCACCACGATCACGGTCGCCGCATCCCGGATCGGGACATCAGCGGTCACGGGCGCACCTGATCAAGAGTTGTCGAACCCACCCATACGCTTTGCCCATTGCAGTCCAACCATCGCCCCCTTCAGTCGCGGCAAAAGATAGAGCGAAAGCGCAATCGCCAAAACCGAAAAGACAGTGGCAAGGATCAACGGGTCGGGTTCATACGCGGCATAGGCCCACCCGAGCGCAGGCCCAAGAATGTGGCCGACGAGCAAAATCGTCAGATAGGCTGGCCCGTCATCCGTGCGCTGTGGGGTCAGGTCCTCACCGCACACCGGACAGTCGTCGCGCACCTTAAGATAGCCTCGCAACAAGGGCCCCTTACCGCAGTTTGGACAGCGTTGCCGCCATCCGCGCACCATCGCTTGCCGCGTGTTGCGGGTCTCCGGCTGGGTCTGAGTTGCGCTGGTTGCTGGTCCGTCGTGCATCGCACTGCCTGTCTTGATGCTCTGGCACCTAGTGTCAAAAATGCCAATATGAAACGGGGCGTTTTGTCTGTGCGGCGTCCTGTCGCGAAAAAAGTTGTCGTGGCGGCGACGGAATCTCTGAACCCGTGCGTTTGACCTTCTGAACACGCCGACAAAACCGGTCGTGTCGCGAATGACAAGTTTGGAGATAAGACAATGAATAAGAAACAGTTTCTCGTGTTGGGCACGGCAGGTATCCTGACCTTGAGCATCGTTTTGACCTCGGTCGGCTTTGCCGAGGCACGTTCAGGAGAGCGCACCCGCGGATTCGATTTCTCGCAGGTCGATACCAATGGTGACGGATTGGTCACTCAGGATGAAATCGATGCGATGGGTGCAGCACGCTTTGCTGAAATTGACGCAGATGGTGACGCGCGCGTCACGGCCGAAGAACTGGCCGCCGTCGCCGCCGCTCGCGTTGAAAATGCGTCGGAGCAGATGGCGGAGCGCGCCGCCGAGCGCACAACGCGCATGATCGAACGGCTTGACACCGACGGCGACGGCGCGCTGGCGCAGGCCGAACTGGAAGAGGGCTTTCAGCGGCGCGGAAGTGATCGCGGTAACATGATCGAACGACTCGACACCGACGGTGACAGCGCCATCAGCAAGGCCGAGTTCGAAGCGGCTAAGGAACGCTTTGCAAAGCTGCGCGGCGAAGGCCGGCGCGGCGGCGACAAGCCTAACCGTAACTGAGGCAGGCCGGCCAAGGGGTGCAAACACGCCCCTTGGCCACCCCCCTGCTTGCAGGGTACGCACGGGACCGATGGACATGCCGTTTGACGCCTTTGCCGGAGCACCGAATGACGCGCTGCTGATTGCATTCGCCAATGGCGATGCGGCGGCTGCCAGCGTTTTGGCGCAGCGATTGTTGCCTCGGGTCTATGCGCAAGCGACGCGCATGCTGGGCGATCGGTCCGAGGCTGAGGATGTGGCGCAGGACGCCATGATGCGGCTTTGGAAGATCGCGCCCGACTGGCGTCAGGGCGAGGCGCAGATCACGACATGGCTCTACCGGGTGGTCGCTAACCTCTGCACTGACCGGCTGCGGCAGCGCCGCCCTTCCGTGCCGATCGAGGAACGCGGTGATCTGGCCGACAGCGCACCAAGTCAGGTCAAGACGCTGATGTTGCATGACCGGCAGGCCGCCCTCCAAGCGGCACTGATGGAATTGCCCGAGCGCCAAAGGCAGGCCGTGATCCTGCGCCATCTCGAAGGGCTGCCGAACCCTGAGATCGCACAGATCATGGACATCGGGGTCGAGGCGGTGGAAAGTTTGACCGCTCGTGGAAAACGCAGCCTTGTGGCGCTTCTCGAAGGTCGCAAGGCAGAACTGGGGTACGAAGATGAGTGACGAGACGACAAAACTCGATGCGCTTTTTGCCGAAGCCCGCGGCGACGCACCGAAAGTGCCCGACCCGCTGATGACGCGCGTGCTCGCAGATGCGGCCAGCGTCTCGGCGGCAGAGCAGGCACCAACGCCCCAACCCGCGCCTGCGCGCAAGGGGCGCATCCTTGGCTGGTTCGGAGGATGGGCCGGTGTCGCGGGGCTCAGCACCGCAGCCGCAGCAGGTGTCTTTATCGGATTTGCCGCACCTCAAGGCGTCAACTCGGTTGCTGCAGCGGTCAGCCCTGCGACTTCGTCGATCTACGGCCTCACGGCGGTGTCGGCGTTCTCTTCGGATTTTGATGACTGGAGTCTCGACGATGGCTGATCCTCAAACCCCAACCCCCGCACCGAAATCGCCGCTTTGGTTGCGGTTGGTCCTGATCGGATCCATCGGGCTGAACCTCTTGATTGTCGGTGTCGTGGCGGGAGCAATCCTGTCGCCCGATGGCCCGCGCGCACAACGGGCCGAAGTGGCGCAACGCATTGCGGCCGTGCCGTTTCTTGGAGCACTTGAGCCGCAGGACCGGCGTGAGGTCTTGCGCAGCCTGCGCGACCAGCAGCCCGCGGTTCAAGCCACGGCTGCCACCGCTGAGGCAGCGCGAGGGCGCAAGGCTCCGGCAAGGGCGATGCTGACCGCAATCCGGGCGGAGCCGTTCGTACCAGAGGATGTGTTGAGCCTAATCGAAGCGCAGCGCAAAGCGGGGCAGGACCGCCAGATGCGGAGTGAACGCGCGCTCGTTTCGGTCCTGACGGACATGAGCCCGGCTGAACGTGCGGCCTATGCCGTCCGCCTTGAAAAGGCATTCGAACGTCTCGGCCCACCCCCGCACAAGAAGAAGTAGATCACGGTTTCAGGCCGACAGAACATCCAAAGCATAGGTGTTTCGGCCCGCGGCCTTTGCCCAGTACAGCGCCTGATCGGCCCGCTCCACAAGACTGTGGGGCGAGTTTGCCGCGGACCCGGCACCGCCCGCGATGGCCGCGCCGATACTTGCGGTCACCGAAATCCCCAACGCCACGCGCTGCGACAGAAACGGCTCTTCCGCGATGGCCTCGCATAACCGGCGTGCGGCAATGCGCGTCTCACTGGCGTCTGCGCCGGGAAGGACGGCCATGAATTCTTCACCGCCCCAACGTGCCACAACGCTTTCGCCCCGCAAGTTGTCTTTGAGCACCTCTGCCACATGCCGCAGCACCTGATCGCCCGAGGCATGGCCATGGGTGTCGTTGATCCCCTTGAAGTGATCGATGTCGACCATCAGCACCGTCAGCGGTTCCTGTTTTGAGCGCGCCTGCGCAAAGGCATGGCGCAGATACACCTCGCCATAGCGCCGGTTATAAAGCCCCGTCAGCGGGTCGCGCACCGCCTCGCGGACTTCGTCGTCGATGGCCTGTCGCAATCGGTCTGCGGTCTGCTTGCGGCGCATTTGCGAACGCACGCGCAGGCTGAGTTCTTCGGGGTCGTGGGGCAGGGGAAGGATATCGTTGGCGCCCAAGTCCAGTGCGGCGGCCGCGTTAATTTTGTCCTCGGGCGAATGCGCGGTCAGGATCGCGGCATAGCGCGACGCGCCGACACTGCGCAGGTCCGACACCAGTGCCAGCACCCCACCAGGCCGCTGGATATTGTTGCCCAGCACATAGACATCCGCGCCGTCTTCATCACTGGCCTGCGCAATCGCCGCTTCGGGTGTCAGTTGCACGATCCGATCCCGCCCATGCCGCGCCAGATCGGCCTGCCAAAGCGTGGTCTGCGACGGGTTTGACGACACCAGCGCCACAAGCCCCCGCCGCTGAAACTCCGAAGGCGCCTCGGACAGGCCCAGTGATGTGGCGGTCGATTGCCGCCGGATAAGCTCCAGATGTGTTTCACGCGCCCTGAGCAGGCTGCGCACCCGCGCGGCCAGCGTCAGATCATCCACCGGTTTCGACAAAAGCTCATCCGCGCCCGCCCTCAACGCCGCGATACGTCCCACGCCGCCACTGCCCGAGGTCATCACGATCACCGGGGCCGCATCACCGTCGCGTCCGTCTTTGAGCTGCGCACACAGATCGGCACCGTTCATATCGTCCAACCGGTCGCTGACAATCACCAGATCGGGCTGTGCCAGCGCCATCAGGTCAACCGCCTCGCGCGCCGACACGGCCTGCAACACCTCGTACCCCATGGCGGCAAGGCTGACGCGCAGGGTCAACCTGTTCGTCGCGATGTCATCCACCACAAGTATCCGCCGTGCCATGCTGCCTCTGCAGTTTTTGCTAAAATTGCTCTGGTTGCGTTCAGTTTTGGCTGAGAAAGGTTTATGGCCGATTAATGGCTAAGATACCTGACGTTAGGGAAGACGGGTGATGACCAACGACCGTGCGGAAACCGTGGCGCTGAAGGCCCTGGGATGGCTGGTCGGCAATGAAGAGCTTCTGCCGGTCTTTCTTGGGGCATCAGGGGCCGATTTGGACACGGTTCGCGCCGGGGCGCAGGACCCTGCGTTTTTGATGTCGGTGCTGGATTTCGTGCTCATGGATGACGCTTGGCTTCTGGAGTTGGCGCAGGCTGCCCAAATTGCCCCCGAAGAGCCGTTTGCCGCACGCCAGGTCCTTGCTGGTCCCGGCGCTGCGCATTGGACATGAGACGCCCGCGCTCTTACCTGTCGCTGGAAGATTTCGGGCGGGAACGTCTGTCCAAATACTTCTTCATGCGAAATTTCCTCTATTCCGAGATCGGGAATTTTCACGAACGCCAGAACCTGCCCGAAGACCCCGACCTCGCACTGGAGACGGGGCGCAAGCTGGCGGTCGAATTGCTCGACCCCATGGTCGAAACCTTTGGCCCGCTTGAGATCCGGTCGGGCTATCGGTCGCCCGAGTTGAACCACTTTGGCGCAACGGCCGCACGCCCGCAGAAATGTTCGGCCAATGAGCGCACCTACGCCAACCACATCTGGGACCGGCGCGATGCCAAGGGGCGGATGGGGGCGTGCGTGTCGGTGGTGGTGCCGTGGTTCGCCGATCAGTACGCGAACGGGCGCGACTGGCGCGATCTGGCATGGTGGGTGCACGATCATCTGCCCTATCACGCGATGTGCTTTTTCCCAAAACTTGCAGCCTTCAACCTGACATGGCGCGAAAGCCCTGAGCGCATCATCCAAAGCTATATCGCGCCCAAGGGGATGCTCCTGCGCGCCGGGGAAGAGCCGTCTGAACCGCTGGATGCCCGCCGCGCGCGCTATGCCGATTTCCCCGAATTTCGCGGCATTCGCTACCCTTGAGAATCCCTCTTCACAGATAGCTGGAACGGGCGTAGGGTTCGTTTTGCACACCTATGCAAAATGATGCGCAAAATGATGCCATGACACTTCCTAAAACACCTTCTTTCCGATTGGATGGACGCCGGGCGCTCGTGACCGGAGCTTCTCGCGGGATCGGGCTGGGCTGCGCGGTGGCGCTGGCCGAAGCCGGGCCGAGGTCGTGATGGCCGCACGCGGGATGCCCGCGCTTGAGGCGGCGGTGGCAGACGTCAACGCGGCGGGGTTCACCGCAAGGGCGCTGTCGCTTGATATTTCCGACACTGATGCGGTGCGCGATACCGTGGCGGCGGAAGGGCCGTTTGACATTCTGTGCAATTCCGCCGGGCTTGCCCGCCACGCCTCCGCGCTCGATACCTCGCCCGAGGATTTCGACGCGGTTATGGACGTCAACGTGCGCGCCGCGTTCTTTCTGGCGCGCGAAGTTGCGCGCGGGATGGTCGGGCGCGGCGGGTCAATCATTCAGGTCAGCAGTCAGATGGGCCATGTCGGCGGGATCGACCGCACCGTCTATTGCGCGACCAAGCACGCGGTTGAAGGCATGACCAAGGCGATGGCGATCGAATGGGGTAAGGAGCGTATCCGCGTGAACACGGTCTGCCCGACCTTCATCCGCACGCCGCTGACGGAAAGCACATTCGCCAAACCCGAGCGGCTGGCGTGGATCATGGACAAGATCAAACTCGACCGCGTGGGCGAAGTTGAAGACGTCATGGGCGCGGTCACGTTCCTTGCCTCCGACGCGTCGGCGATGATCACCGGCAGCGCGCTTTTGATCGACGGAGGCTGGACGGCAGGCTGATGCGCGATCGTAAGGTCACATCGCTGGACGTTGCGGCTCTCGCCGGGGTCAGCCAATCGGCGGTCAGCCGGGTCTTCACCCCCGGCGCGAGCGTGTCTGAGAAGATGGCCAAAAAGGTCCGCGATGCGGCCAATTCGCTGGGCTATCGCCCAAACGTTCTGGCGCGGTCGCTGATTACGGGGCAGTCCAAGATTATCGGGCTTGTGGTCGCCTATCTCGACAATCAGTTTTACCCGGACGCGCTGGAAAAGCTCTCAAACGCGCTTCAGGCCAAGGGGTATCACATCCTTGTCTTCATGGCCTCGGGCACGGGGCCAGAGGTGGACCGCGTCATTGACGAGCTTCTGGATTACCAAGTCGACGGGATCATCGCGGCGAGTGTTGGTCTGTCTGACGAACTGGCGCAGCGGTGTGACGCTGCCGGTATCCCCGTGGTGCTGTTCAACCGGGGTCAGACCGATGCGCGGCTCAGCCAGGTCACGTCTGACAACCGGGCGGGCGCTCGGGCGGTGGCCGAGCACCTGATCGCGGGCGGGCATGAACGGATCGCCCATATCTCCGGCTGGTCCGGCTCGCTCACGGGGCAGGACCGGGCGGAAGGATTTGTTTCAGCGCTGAGGGATGCGGGGCGGGAGCCGGTTGCTGTAATCGACGGCATGTACCGGCGCGAAGCCGCAAGTCAGGCGGTGCGCGATCTTTTGGCGATGCCCGAGCCACCCGATGCGATTTTCGTCGGCAACGACCACATGGCCTTTGCCGTGCTCGACACGCTGCGGTTTAATCTTGGCCTCAGCGTGCCCAATGATGTCTCGGTCGTGGGCTATGACGACGTGCCCTTGGCCGCGTGGAAGGCGTTTGACCTGACCACGGTGCGCCAGCCGTCGAACAAGATGGTCGAGGCGGCGGTCAATCTTCTGATGAACCAGATCGAAGATCCTGCCGAGCTTGCCCAAAAACTGACAATCGAAGGGCCGTTGATCCTGCGTGGATCGACCCGGCCTGTGGAGGATGCGCGATGAGAGGGTTTGACAATCGCTGGACCGATTTCCCCGATTACATTCTGGGGATCACGCAGGAGATCTGGGAGGATCGGGGTCTGGGCGCGCGGATGCGCGACTACTACGCGAAAGACGTGATCGTGCGCATGCCCGGTGGCATCTCGACCGGAGAGCCCGCCTCGACCTCTGCCACCATGTCGACGCTGACCGAGTTTCCCGACCGCGTTCTGCTGGGTGAAGACGTGATTTGGTCCGGCACGCCGGAAGAGGGGATGTTGTCGTCGCACCGCATCCTGTCCACTGCCACCCATAGCGGCGACGGCGCGTTCGGGCCTGCGACGGGCAAGCGGCTGACCTATCGCGCGATTGCCGATTGTTATGCCAAGGACAACCAGATCAGCGATGAATGGCTGATCCGCGACAATGGCGCGGTTGTGCGCCAGATGGGTCACGACCCCCGCGAATGGGCCGCAAGGCGCGTTGAGGCCGGGCAGGCCGGTGCGCCTTTCACGCCCGAGATCGACATCGAAGGCCCGTATCTGGGCCGGGGCAATGACAATGAACATGGCGCCAAGCTCGCCAATCTTCTGACCCGGATCATGGAGGCAGAGCTGTCGGTCATATCCTCCGAATGGGATCGCGCCTGTCATGTGGAATACGCAGGCGGCGTCACCGGCCACGGGCGCGGGGCGGCGGATGAATTCTGGCTCGGCCTGCGGGCGGCCTTCCCCTCGGCCAAGTTCGAACTCCACCACATCATCGGGCGCGACGATCCGATGATGCCACCGCGCGCCGCCGTGCGCTGGTCGCTGACCGGCGGGCATGACGGTTGGGGCGCGTTCGGTGCCCCCACCGGCTCACGGGTTCACGTGATGGGCATCACCCATGCCGAGTTCGGGCCGTGGGGCCTGCGCCGGGAATACACGCTTTACGACGAGACCTCAGTCTGGACCCAGATCCTCCAGGCCACGGGCTGAGACAAAACCTGACACACGCAACGGAAAGAGAAAGAGATGACCCCCGAAGTCCTGGAAACCCGCATCGTCCGCTATGGCGATCTGAAGCCCTGCAAGACGGCCTTTATCGACGCCCACACGCCGGGGTCGGACCAGAAGGAAAACTTCACCATCATCGGCGGCGGTGTCTCGGAAAGCGCCGATCAGCACGTCCACATTACCGAGACGCCGGGCTTTAACATCGGCGCAGCCGGTCAGCCGCCCAAATGCCGCAACTCGCTGCATTCGCACCGCACGGCAGAGGTGTTTTTTGTCCTCAAGGGCCGCTGGCGGTTCTTCTGGGGGCGCTGGGGGACCGCTGGCGAAGTGGTGCTGGAAGAGGGCGATATCTTTAACATCCCCACCGGCATTTTTCGGGGCTTTGAGAACATCGGCACCGATTACGGGATGATCATGGCGATCCTCGGTGGGGACGACGCAGGTGGCGGCGTGATCTGGGCCCCCCAAGTGATCGAGGATGCGTCTGACCACGGGCTGGTTCTGGCCGAGACTGGGCGGCTTTACGACACCAAGAAAGGCGATCACTTGCCCGAGGGCGTGAAGCCCATGCCGCTTTTGACGGATGAGGAGTTGAAGGCCTTCCCCGAACCCACCGCCCGCGACGTGATCCCCGGTTATGTCGCGCGGTATTGGGACCTGATGGGAATGGCCGCGACCGGACCGGCAAAGGTGATCGGGCCTGATGCGTTGCTGATCGACAAGCCGGGCTTTGACGTGGATTTCCTCACACGCGGGTCGATCCCGGAGGACGCCTATACCATCAACACGCACGAGGTTCTGATGCCGGTACGCGGGCATTGGAAGATCGTCACCGACAAGGGCGAGGCGACACTGGCGCCGGGCGACACGATGCTGGTTGATCCCGGCATGAGCCGGTCAATCGCGCCTTCGATGACGGGCGAGGCGAGCCTCTATCGCATCCGGTCGACGGATGATCCTGCGGGCCTGACTTGGACGGGCTGACCCAGCCCCCGGTCTTTGATGGCCATAACGATGCGCTCTTGCGGCTTTGGTCGCTGGGGCGCGGGAATGAGGTCGCCGCGTTCAAGGCAACCGACAAGGGTCACATCGACCTGACCCGCGCCGCCAAGGGCGGGTTTGCAGGTGGTTTCTTCGCGATGTTTGTCCCGCCCATGGGGCGCGGGTTCGATATGTCGATCTTCGGTAAGCCGCCCTATGACGTGCCGCTGCCGAAAGAGATTTCGCAGGATATCGCGCTGCGGATTGTGGTCGAGCAGGCGGGTGTGCTGCACAGGCTGGTGGACCAGGGCCTGGCGGCACTTTGTACCTCGTCCGCCGATATTGATGCCGCGGTAGAGGCTGGGCGCATGGCGGTGGTCTTGCACGTCGAAGGGGCAGAGGCGATCGACGCCGACCTCAAGGCGCTTGATCGGCTTTACGCGATGGGCCTGCGCTCCATCGGGCCGGTCTGGAGCCGCCCGACGGTTTTCGGCCATGGCGTGCCGTTCCGCTATCCCTCCGACGGCGATATCGGGCCGGGGCTGACGGAGGCGGGCAAGGCGCTGGTGGCCGAATGCCTTGCGCGGCGGATCGTGGTGGATACCAGCCACCTGAACGTCAAAGGGTTCAACGATGTGGGTGAGATTGGCGCACCGCTGGTCGCGACCCATTCCAATGCGCATGCGATTTCTCCCGGCGCGCGGAACCTGACCGACACGCAGTTGAAGATGATTGGTGAGACCGGCGGAATGGTTGGGCTGAACTTTGGCACAATGTTCCTGCGGCGCGATGGGAAAGCGGGCAAGGAGGGGGCGTTTGAGGCGGCTCTCGACCACCTCGACCACATGATTGCAGTCGCGGGTGAGGATCACGTCGGACTTGGCTCGGACTATGACGGGGCGCCGATGCCACCGGAACTGGCTTCGGTTGCGGATCTGGGGAATCTGCGGAAAGGCATGGCCGATCGCGGCTATGGGGCCGAGCTGATCGCGAAGATTTGTCACGGGAATTGGCGGACGTTTCTTCGCCGCTATTGGGAGAACAGGTGATCTGCGGTTAAGCTGCGCCCGTATACGCATCGAAGCATTTGAGGAGGCCCCCATGAGACTTGTTGCCGTCGCCACGCTCGTGGCCGCTTTTGCCACCCCCGCCGTGCTGGCACCTACGCCCGCATCCGCCGACCTGATGCAGACCTGCGCACCCGAAATTCAGGCCGTTTGCAGCGATGTGCGTGAAGGGCGCGGGCGGATCACCTCGTGCCTTGCGGCAAATTCCGACAAGGCATCCGCCGCTTGCGTGGCCGAGGTTGATGCGCAGCTGAACAAGGGCATCGTCCGCAATCGCGTGCCGCGCGGCAACACCCCGCTGGAGGGAACCTCTGCCGGGGCGACGTTGACTGCCGCCTGCGGGACCGAGATCGCCTCTCTCTGCAGTGGTGTGACGCCCGAGGCGGAAGCGATGATCGCTTGCCTTTATGCGCGCAGCGACCGGGTCAGCAAGACGTGCGAAGACACCTCAAACGCGGTGCTCAAGACGCTGAACTGATCACTCAGGTTTTGACTTAAGCGCGGCCACTTCGGCGCGGAGCGCGCGAAGCTCTGACAGGATATCTTCGTTGTCCTTGCGCAGCGCCTCGCGGCTGTCCTGCGCCTCGGATTCATGTTCGGACTGCATCGCGTCGACGATCACACCGATGAAGAGGTTCAGCACCGTGAAGGCGGTGGCGAGGATGAAGGGCACGAACAGTGCCCAGGCGAACGGGAATTGCTCCATCACCGGCCGGACAATGCCCATCGACCAGCTTTCCAGCGTCATGATCTGAAAAAGCGTATAGGCCGACGACCCGATTGACCCGAACCATTCGGGGAAATCGGCGGCAAAGAGCTTGGTCGAGATCACGGCAAAGACGTAGAAGATCAGCCCCAGAAGCAGCACAATCGACCCCATGCCGGGCAGGGCGTTCAACAGCCCGGTCACCACCCTGCGCATCGAGGGGACGTTTGCCACAAGCCGCAAAAGCCGCAGGATGCGGAAGGCGCGCAGCACGCTGAACGCGCCCGTCGCCGGCAGCAGCGCGATGGCAACGATGGTAAAGTCGAAAATCCGCCAGGGATCGCGCCAGAAGCCCCGGAAATCGGCGATCAGGCGTAAGATGATCTCGACCACGAATACAGCGAGGATCGTCCGGTCGAGCAGCATTAGAAAGCTGCCGAACCGTTCCATCATCCACGGGCTTGTCTCTAGCCCCAGTGTGATGCCGTTGAGAATGATCAGCGCGATGATCCAGCGTTCAAAGCGGGGATCATTGACGAAACGGGCAATACGGTCGCGCATCGGGCTGGCCTTTGGTGAAGTCATCTCGCGCCTATTTGGAGAGTGCGCGCGATTTGGTCAATGTTGCGATGGACAACAGCGAAATCACTAGTAGCGTAGTGTTATCAGAAGATGAGGAGGGCCCACAAAATTAGCAAGATTGAAACGACCCATGTGGGCAGTCTGCCGCGCACGCAGAAAGTGGTGGATTTCATTTTCGCCCGCGAGCGGGAACAGGATTATGACCTTGCCGAATTTGATGCGGCAATGGCCGAGGCGGTTGATGACACGGTCGCCAAGCAGGTCGCGTCGGGCGTCGACATCGTCTCTGACGGG
>Ga0064014_10086_pt1 | contig 42039 bp, 36 predicted proteins | sample CrowatWCoCulture_2_FD_61584 | JGI IMG/M metagenome (GOLD analysis project Ga0064014, IMG submission 61584) | Marine cyanobacteria communities from the University of California, Santa Cruz, USA, analyzing cyanobacterial DNA methylation -... | ecosystem: Host-associated > Microbial > Bacteria >...
TTCCAAAAGCATCGCGCCCTCCGCGCAAGGGGGCGTGTGCAAATGGAAACCAGCGATGTCATCGGGCCTGAATGGTCCATCTCAGTCGCTCCGTCCCAGGGCACCCCGCCCAGGTTGAAGGTGTCTGCAGCGCCGAGGCGCCGGAGATGGCAGGTCTCCTGACTTGCGGGTCAAAGCTTTCCCAAACCTTCCCGGACGTCGTTGTCCAGTGGTCACGTTGGGGTCGCTCACCGCCTACAGTTGCGGGGGCAGTCACGGACTGGGTACCTTTCGGCGCCGCACCGTGTTCCCTTTTCATCTCATTGGCTGTGCGCCGTTGAGAACCATCGCGGTCACACAACGTCGATTCCGACCACGGGTCAAGACAGTTTCCGACGTCAACACGCGTTGACACGACAGATGGCTAAAAAAACGTCTGCGGATCGATATCGATGCTGAGACGAAGGTTGGCGGGCAGTTTGAATTGCCGTGCCCACGCGGCGAGCGCGGGTTGGAGAGGCGCGGTCTTGTCCGCCTTTACCAAGAGCCGCACGCGGTGGCGTCCTCTGATGCGGGCAATCGGAGCTGGCGCGGGACCAAAGACCTGCGCACCGACGCGGCGCAGGGGTTCGTCGCTGCGGGCCATTTCCGTGCCCAGATCAAAGACCGCTTGCACATCGGGTGATGACAGCACGACACCTGCCAAACGCCCGAACGGCGGCATACCCACGGCACGACGCTCGGCCGCTTCGGCTTGCCAAAACGCCTCTTCATCGCCGCCGAGTATTGCTTGGATGACGGGATGCTCTGGCTGATAGGTTTGTAAAAGCGCCACGCCGGCCTTTTCCGCGCGCCCGGACCGCCCTGCCACCTGCCGCATCAGTTGAAACGTACGTTCCGCTGCGCGCAGGTCAGAGCCCTGAAGTCCAAGGTCGGCGTCAATGACCCCGACAAGCGTCAAGTTGGGGAAATTGTGCCCCTTGGCGACGATTTGTGTGCCGATGACAATATCGGCACCTCCGTTCGCAATATCCTCCACGGCCTCTTTCAGCGCGCGGGACGACCCGAATAGGTCTGAAGACAGGATTGCAACGCGCGCACCGGGAAACAGCTCGGCCGTTTCCTCTCCCAATCGTTCGACACCCGGACCGACCGGTGCAAGACGCCCATCAACCCCGCAGCTTGGACAAACATTTGGGACCGGTTTGGTTGCACCACATTGATGGCAAACGAGCCGCTTTAGGAACCGATGCTCGACCATGCGCGCGTCGCATTCGTCGCAACCGATTTGATGGCCGCAGGCCCTGCAAAGAGTGACAGGCGCATAGCCGCGCCGGTTCAGAAACAACAGGCTTTGTTCCCCGGCATTCAACCGGGTTCGAACCTCGCGCGCCAATTCCTCGGATATCCAGCGACCGGCCGGCAAAGCCTCGGCGCGCATATCGATCGCCGCCATTTCAGGCATTTGCGCCGCACCAAAACGACGGGTCAGGTCGAGACGACGGTATTTCCCGGACTGCGCGTTGACCCAGCTTTCCAGCGAGGGTGTTGCAGAGGCCAGAATGACCTGCGCGCCCGCGAGCGATGCGCGCAAGACCGCCATGTCACGGGCATTGTAGAGCACACCATCCTCTTGTTTGTAGGAGGTGTCGTGTTCCTCATCGACCACGATCAGACCGAGGTCGCGGAAAGGAAGAAACAAGGCCGAGCGCGCCCCGACGACCAATTGCGCGCCTCCCTCTCCCACCATTTTCCACACTCGACGCCGGGTGGTCATGGTCACGCCCGAATGCCACTCCGCAGGCTGCGCGCCGAACCGTTTTTCGACGCGCGTCAGAAACTCTGATGTCAGGGCGATCTCCGGCAACAATACAAGGGCTTGTCGCCCCTGTGCGAGGCATTCAGCAACCGCTTCAAGGTAAACTTCGGTCTTTCCCGATCCCGTCACTCCGCGCAAAAGAGATGTGCCATAGGTTTTAGATGCGATCCCTTCCCGCAGCACTTTCGCCGCCGCATCTTGTTCGGCAGTCAGATCATATTCAGAATGGCCGGGACTGAGCCTTGGGAAGGGAAGATCGCGGGGCGTGTTTTCTTCCAGAACGGCCCCCTGCTTCACTAATCCTTTGACGACAGAGCTTGTGACGCCAGACGCCTCTGCCAGTTCATTCAGCGTATAGGACAGACACCCAATGTCCTGCAGCGTCTCCAACACGCGCCGCCGCGCATCTGTCATGCGATCGGGGGTTACGTTCCCCAAGCGATAGACTTTCTGCATCGACGGGGGATTGCCTAGCCCGGGCGACCGCGTCGCCAGCCGCAACATTGCCGGCATGGGGGTGAGCGTATAGGCGGCTGCACGGGTCAGAAATTCGCGGATGCCGCCACTTATCGGCGCAGCATCAAGAACCCGAAGAACGCTGCGAACTTTCTTGAGGTCGTACCCCCCCTCGCCCGGGCCCCAGACGACGCCCATCACTTTGCGAGGTCCAAGGGGGACCTCTACAAATGCCCCCAAAAAACATCCGCCTTCGGGTGCTTTGTAATCCAAGGGTCGATCAATGGGTTGAGTTGTCAGGACACCAATCAGCGCCCCTTCTTCGAAGAAGGTCAGATCCTGATCAACACTGTTGGTGTGGCGGTCCATCGTGGTCAACATCTGCCAAGTTGGGCCGGCCAACAAGGACCCTTGAGGTGATTTTTTTTCGCTCAACACCCGGGCTTTCCCCTGAACATATCCAGCCCTAAACCTGTGAATTCGCCAGCCTGGCTCAAATTCGTGCGGTTGTTGCCACAGCACCGCCCGATGTGATCCGTAGGACACCCTCGGGCCCGACGGCAGACAAAGGTCTGGACGACCCCCTAGTGGTTGGGGAAAAACAGGGCAGAAAATTCTTGGGCCGTGTGATATGGTCCCCTGCAAAAGGAAAACGGGGCAGGTATGAGTGAGAAATCGGCGATGGCCGAGGAACTGCGCAAGCGCATTCTGAAGGCACCGGATGCAATCCTGGAAGACACCGATGTGATGCGTGCGCTGGCCGCTGCGGGTGACCGTGCGCGCGGCGAAAATGTTGTGGATATGCGCGGGATCGCGATGGACCGTCTCGAAGCGCGACTCGACCGCTTGGAAGCCACCCATCAAACCGTCATTTCCGCCGCGTACGAAAACCTCAGTGGTACCAACCAAATCCACCGCGCCATCCTGACGATGATGGAACCGACGGACTTCGTTGACTTCGTCAAAACGCTCTGCGGCGAAGTTGCCCATATCCTGCGCGTGGACCGCGCGCGTCTGATCCTCGAAAGTCATCAGGACGATGGCAGCCCAGCGCTCTCGGGTCTCGATGGTGTCATGATGGTGGGTGAGCCCGGCTTTGTTCGCGATTACGTCACGCATGGCCGCGACATCTCACCCCGCCAAATCACATTGCGCAGCGTTCATCCCGAAGAGGGCGGCCTTTATGGGCCGAACGTGCGTATCCAATCCGAGGCCTGCCTGATCATCGATCTTGGTGATGAACGCCTTCCCGGCATGCTGGCGCTTGGATCTTGCGACCCAGATGAGTTCTCGCCCAGCCAGGGCACGGACCTTTTGAGCTTCTTCGCCTCTGTGCTGGAATTGCACATGCGCCATTGGCTGGCGTGATCAGCCCCGCGTTCAACGATAGTCTCACCACGTGGCTGGCATCCATGTCAGCACTCAAAGCCGCATCGGACAACACGCTCCGAGCATATAGAACAGATGTTGAGGGGTTTCTCACCTTTCTGCAGCAGCACTTGGGCGACACCCAACGGTTGGCCGCACTTCGAGACCTCTCCAAATCGGATATGCGCGCATGGCTTGCCCATGAGAACGCACGTGGTGTTGCGCCGCGCTCAATCGCGCGCGCATTGTCAGCAGTGAAATCCTATGTCCGCTGGCTTTCTGAACGCGAGGGTTTTGATGCGACGACTGTTCTGTCGGTCAAAGCGCCGAAGTTTCAAAAGAAACTCCCCCGCCCGCTAGACAAATCCGCTGCCCGTGCCGTGATCGACACGGTTGAGTTTCAGTCGCGGGAGGATTGGGTCGCACGGCGGGATGAGGCCGTGATCACTCTGCTTTATGGCTGTGGCTTGCGCATCTCAGAGGCTCTTGGACTGGATGGAGACGTCGTCCCGCTGGCGGGCGCTTTGCGGATTCTGGGCAAAGGCGGGAAAGAACGCGTCGTACCAGTCCTGCCAGCCGCGCGCGAAGCCGTGGACGCTTATGTGCGCGCGGCACCTTTCGAGATCACCGCTAGCGAACCATTGTTTAGGGGAACGCGTGGGGGGCGTCTCAGCCCGCGCGTCGTGCAAAAAGTCATGGCGCAAACCCGGGCCCAGCTGGGTTTGCCGGCGACTGCCACGCCCCATGCCATGCGCCATTCCTTTGCAACGCACCTGTTGGCGGCGGGCGGAGATTTGCGTGCGATCCAAGAGCTTTTGGGTCATGCCTCGCTCTCCACAACTCAGGCTTACACGGCGGTCGATACGGCCCGACTTATGGAAGTCTATGAAGCGGCGCACCCCAAAGCCAGTGGCACAGGGGCGCGCCGAAGCTAGCCGTGTTATCCACCAAGCGCGGTGTTGCAACGCCCGCAAACACCGGGATGTGCATGTAGGCCCACATCAGGCAGAATTTTCCAGCACCGCTGGCATTTCTCACCCTCGGCCTTCTCGAACACCACGCCAACCCCTTCGATTTCGGGCAGGCGGAAGGCTTCGGCCGGCGCGGGATCGCCGGACAACACGAGTCCGGACGTGATGCACAGATCGTCCATCTCAATGGTCTTCAGCAATGCGCGCAAATCGTCGTCTGCGACATGCACAACCGGCGCAGCCTCAAGTGATGACCCGATGACTTTGTCCTGACGCTGGATCTCCAGTGCCGCGGTCACAACGCGACGCACGGTGCGGATGCGGGAAACCGCATCGGCAAGGTTATCGTTGCGCCATGAGGCAGGCGTGTCCGGGATGTCGGTCAGGTGGATCGAACTGTCATCCCCAGGGAACCGTTCAAGCCAAACCTCTTCCATCGTGAAGACCAAGATCGGCGCGAGCCAAGTGGTCAGGCGGTGGAACAGGATATCGAGCACGGTGCGTGCGGCAGCGCGCCGTTCGGTCGGACCATCGCAATAAAGCACGTCCTTGCGGATATCGAAGTAGAAGGACGACAGATCAACTGTCGCGAAGTTGAAAACCGCAGAATAGACGCCCTGGAAATCGTAGGCCGCATAGCCTTCGCGCACGACCGTGTCGAGTTCGGCCAGACGGTGCAGAACCCACTTTTCAAGGTCTGGCATATCGGCTGCATCGACGCGCTGATCGTCCGAAAACTCCGAGAGATTGCCCAAAAGGAAGCGCATCGTGTTGCGCAAACGACGATAGCCGTCTGCAACCCCTTTCAGGATTTCCGGCCCGATGCGTTGGTCTGCGGTATAGTCGGACTGAGCCACCCAGAGACGCAGAATGTCTGCGCCGTACTGTTTGACAACCTGCTCGGGCACGATGGTGTTGCCGAGCGACTTGGACATCTTGTTGCCCTTCTCGTCCAGCGTGAAGCCGTGCGTCAGCACACCGCGATAGGGTGCGCGGCCATTGGTTCCGCAGGACTGAAGCATCGATGAATGGAACCACCCACGATGCTGGTCGGTGCCTTCGAGATAGAGATCCGCCATCCCGTCATCCGACCCATCCTCACGGTCGCGCAGGACAAACGCGTGGGTCGAACCGCTATCGAACCAAACGTCCAAGATATCGAACACCTGCTCGTAGTCGTCAGGGTTGTAGTCGTTCCCGAGGAAGCGTTCTTTCGCGCCATCGGCATACCACGCATCCGCGCCTTCGGCTTCGAACGCCTCCAACACGCGGGCATTCACAGCTTCGTCGCGCAGGAGAAAGTCGTCACTATCGGGCAACTCGCCCTTTTTGACGAAGCAGGTCAACGGCACACCCCAGGCACGTTGCCGCGACAAAACCCAGTCAGGTCGCGCTTCGATCATCGAATGCAGGCGGTTCCGCCCGGTCTGAGGTGTCCAGGTGACCAGTTCATCGATTGACCGCAGAGCGCGCTCGCGGATTGTAGTGCCCAGTTGATCCTTGCCATCGCCGACTTCACGATCGATGGCCGCAAACCATTGTGGTGTATTGCGGAAGATCAGCGGCGCTTTCGACCGCCAGGAATGCGGGTACGAGTGCTTGAGCCGCCCGCGAGCGATCAGGGCCTTGCTGTCGAGCAGGGATTGGATAACGCGCTTGTTTGCATCGCCTTCCTTGCCCTTGTGGTCCATGATTTTCGCGCCCCCGAAAAGCGGGAGTTCGGCACGGTACGATCCGTCTTCGAGCACGTTGTGGGTCATTTTGAGCCCGTGGCGCACGCCGAGGATAAAGTCGTCGGCACCGTGGCTGGGCGCAGTATGAACGAACCCTGTTCCGGCCTCGTCCGTTACGTGCTCGCCCGGCAGCATGGGAACGTCATAGTCCCACTCACCCTCGCCACCCTCGATCTCACGGAACGGGTGCGCGCAAACGAGAAGATCAAGCTGATCTGCTGTCACATCGCGCAAACGGCGAAACATTGTCGTGTCCAGACGCGCCTGTCCCATGACTTCTTCGGCAAGATTGTCAGCCAAAAGATACCGATCACCGATACGGGCCCAGCATTCCTCGGGCCGTCCAATGACTTCGTACAGCCCATAGGAGAGGTCTGGGTTAAACGCGATGGCGCGGTTCGACGGGATTGTCCAAGGCGTCGTTGTCCAGATCACGACATCCACACCACGCAGGTCGGACCGTGCACCAGTCTTTTCAACCGCACTGACGACGGGGAATTTCACCCAGATCGTGTGGCTTTGATGATCGTGATATTCGACCTCGGCCTCAGCCAGCGCGGTTTTTTCCACTGGTGACCACATCACGGGCTTCGACCCCTGATAAAGTGTGCCGTTCATGAGGAACTTCATGAATTCTTCGGCGATCACGCGTTCAGCGTGATAATCCATCGTCAAATAGGGCTTTTCCCATTTGCCGGTCACGCCGAGCCGCTTGAACTCCTCACGCTGGATATCAATCCAGCCTTCCGCAAACTTCCGGCATTCCTGCCGAAGCTCGGTCACGGGCACGTCGTCCTTGTTGCGGCCTTTCTGGCGGTACTGCTCTTCGATCTTCCATTCGATAGGAAGGCCGTGGCAGTCCCAACCGGGGATGTAGCGTGCATCGCGGCCCATCATCTGCTGGCTACGCACCACCATATCCTTGAGGATCTTATTCAGCGCGTGCCCGATGTGCAGGTGGCCGTTGGCATAGGGAGGACCGTCGTGCAGCGTGAATGACGCGCGCCCCTCTTTCTCGCGAAGGCGATGATAGACGCCGATGTTTTCCCAGCGCGCCAGCCAATCGGGCTCGCGCTTGGGCAATCCCGCCCGCATGGGGAAATCGGTCTTTGGCAGGTTCAGTGTGTCTTTGTAATCGGGGGTGTCTGCGCACATGGGATCAGTTCCGGATGATCGGTCTTTGTCTGGATGAATGGCGGGCTCTCGACGCCCATTACCCGGCCGCTGGAATGATTACAGCGCCGGGCCGGTAATTCGTGCAATGATCGCAACACCGTCAAACATGCTCGCGCTTATAGGCCGGGCGCGGGGCGGGGTAAAGCGGCTGATTTTGGGCCGATTACACGCGAAAATGTGCATCGCAGACTGTACGATACCGTTGACCATGCATCGGCTGACACGGTGCTAGTCGGATGCGTCCTTGCTGGACGAAAAGAGCCCGGTCAGCGCGGACTTGACGACAGACGTCACAGACGGGCGTGGCTCGGCATGAAATGGCATGGGACGGCAGACTTCCATTGCCGCCACGCCGACCCGCGCCGTGAGAGCGCCATTTATGACGCCTTCACCGAACCGGCGCGAAACGCGCGACAGGACCCCGCCCCCGGCGACCGATCCAATCAGATCGTCGCCAACGGCCATCGCGCCTGTGGCCAGCAGATGGGTCATCACCGCTCTGGTCAGGCGCCACGCACTGAGTGTCCCGCCGCGCCCACCGTATACTTCCGCGATCCGTCGGATCATTCGCAAGTTCGCGGTCAGCGCCACGACAACATCTGCCAAAGCAAGCGGAACGAGCGCGGTTACAGCGGCAACCTGACGGGCAGCTGCTTCGACCTCGGCGCGCGCAGCGCGATCGAGCGGCGCGAGAAGTGTGGTTTCCGTCAAATCCAGAACTGTGGTGCCGTCGAACGACTCCGCCACGCGTTCGCTCAGTGCCGCTTCCCCCCAGCGTTGATCACTACGCCCGGAATAGAGCTTAGCCAGGCGGTCGGAGGCATGGCGCGCGGCGGCAAGATCATCCGCCTCACGCGCTTTGCGCACCTCTTCCTGAATATCGCCAACGCGCGATAAGCGGGCGAGCGCGGCCATTTCCCGGACGGCAATAATGACGCAAACGCCGAGGAAAAGAGCCAGCAGGCCCAATGCGGCATACCCCACATAGAGATTGCGCGTGACGAGTGACGTGACAAAGTCCCACGCTGCGACGGACAGCGCAAAAGTCATCAGTGCGAGCAGGAGCCGCCAGAACCATTTTGACAGGCGGCTGGGCTTGCGTGCGGCAATCGCCGCAACGGCCTGCATCGCAGCGCCTTCGGCGGCCAGCATATCCGGGACCGGCGCTGCCTCTGCCGGGCTTTCAAAGCGTTCCGCATCATCTTCGATCAGCAAGGGTGATTTGGACGTCGTCATAGCCGATCTCCGATCAAAAACTCCGCCGACCGATCCAGCCGAATATGGGGCGGACCATCCCCTGGGCGTAGGTTCATCACGGGTGGCGCAAACTTCATCGCAGAGTAATCTGCGTCCAGCCACTCCGGCGCTCCTGACCGCGCAGGCGACAAAAGTTGTGCTGGATCATCGGGCAACGCGCCGGGATAGGCCGCTGCGCGCTTACCGCTCGATGCAAGGATCCCGCGAACAACACCGACTTCTGACCCGTTATGGTCGACTTTGTCCTCTGTCGTTGCTCGAAAAGCTGCCAGCGTCAGCGCCTCAGTCTTGGCACCCGCAAATTCGGCGCGCTGCTTGGCGTCGGCAACCATGGCCTCAACGATTGCTGCCAGTTGCGCGTGTTGCTCATGATGCAGATGGTCTGCTTTTGTCGCCGCAAACAAAATGCGTTCGACCCTCTTGCCGCGCAAAAGCTGGCTAAGGAACGCGTTCCTTCCGGGCCGAAAGGCCGTCAGCGTTTCACCCATCGCGCGGCGCAGGTCCTCCAGCGCTTCGGGGCCATTGTGTATGGCCTCCAGCACATCGACCAGCACGACTTGCCGATCAATCCGCGCGAAATGATCGCGGAAAAACGGCCGGACGACTTTGGAACGATACGCATTGTAGCGCCGTTCAAACTGACGCCAAAGGCTGTCACGCGTTGCGCCCGCTTGACCCGGCAGCGGCGCAAATGTGAGCGCAGGGGACCCTTCCAGATCACCGGGCAAAAGAAACCGCCCCGGAGCGCAATCGGAAAAACCGGCCTCGCGCAAGGCGCGCAGGTATTCGGTAAATGTTCCAGCAAGCGCTTGCGCTTTCTGCTCATCAAGCGTCGCGGAAGTATCAATATCCTTGGTCAACTCAAGGAATGGGTGCGCCAGTTCCCTTTGTTCCATGCGCGCCAGCGTTTCCGCTGACCATGTCGCAAAGTCCTTGTCGAGCAAGGCGAGGTCGAGCAGCCACTCACCGGGATAATCCACGATATCGACGTGGACGGTTCGCGGCCCGGTGAACCCGCTTAACATTCCGCCGCCGCGCACCTTGAATGATAGCCGCAGTTCGCTGATTGACCGCGTGCTTTCCGGCCATTCAGGCGTCGGGCCGGTTAATTTGGCGAGGTGTGTTTCAAAATCGAAGCGAGGGACCGTGTCATCCGGCTGGGGTTGCAGATACACCGCTTCAATCCGCCCCAAACGCTCAGCCGCCAAACCCGGCATACGCCCGCGGTCCAGCATGTTGGCAACCAGAGACGTTATAAAGACGGTCTTGCCTGAGCGGGACAGACCCGTGACGCCCAGCCGCAAGACCGGCTCAAAAAAAGCCTCCGACACGGTGTCTGCCGCGGCTTCAACGCCACGGGTCACCCGGTCAGCAATGTCATTCAGTATCACGCGTCGCTCGTCCCATTTGTTGTCAGATCACATAAGGATGGCCGGGCCGCTTCGCCAGCCCTGTTGCCGGAGCCACGGCTTGACGGTATGGCGAGGCATGCCTCGTTATGCGCTCAAAGTTGAATATCATGGTGGTCCGTTTTCCGGCTGGCAGCGGCAGGATGACCATCCTTCGGTCCAGGGCGCGATTGAAGCCGCGCTGGCCAAGATTGACCCTACGGCGGGCAGCATCGCAGCCGCTGGGCGCACCGATGCTGGTGTGCACGGAACAGGACAAGTCGCCCATTGCGACCTTGCACAAATCTGGGATCCTTTTCGGCTCAGCGAGGCGTTGAACTATCACCTTAAACCTTCGCCTGTCGCCATTCTGGCGGCCGCACAGGTCTCTGACGACTGGCACGCCCGGTTCAGTGCGGTGGAGCGACGGTACCTTTACCGGATCGTGTGCCGCCGGGCACCGATGACGCATGAAGCGGGCCTTGTCTGGCGGCGCAACCACCCGCTCGATGCCGTCGCCATGCATGAGGCCGCGCAGGCACTGGTGGGCAAGCATGACTTTACGACATTCCGCTCCACCATGTGCCAGGCAGCCAGCCCGGTGAAAACCCTTGATCAAGCTACAGTCGAAGCCGTCGCGCGCCATGACGGGTTCGAGGTCCGCTGCCGTTTCCGCGCGCGCAGCTTTCTTCACAACCAGGTTCGCAGTTTCGTCGGCACGCTCGAACGGGTTGGTGCCGGGAAATGGTCCGCAGCCGATGTCGCAGAGGCTTTACAAGCCGCTGATAGAAGTCGCTGCGGGCCCGTGGCACCGCCTGAGGGCCTGTATCTGACCAGCGTCGGGTATCCGGAAGACCCGTTTGAAGAGACGACGTCGTGAGTTTCACGCGATATGCAATCTACGCCGCGCCGGACGGTGCGCTCGGCGCATTGGGCGCGGCCTGGCTGGGCTGGGATGCCGCTGCAGCCGCATCTTGCGCGCACCCAAACGTGCCCGGCTTGATGGCATCTGTGGCCGAGATAACGGCGACACCGCGCAAATACGGGTTTCACGGCACGCTCAAGCCGCCCTTTCGGCTTGCCGAGGGGAAAACGCCAGAACAGCTTGAGGCCGCGTTGGACACGTTCGCGGCTCAGACCGCCGCTGTCGCACTGGAAAGCCTCGCCACGGCCCGACTAGGCAACTTCATTGCGATGATCCCAACAGGTCCCACCGACGCACTTTCCGATCTGGCGGGCAAAATCGTGCGGGAATTCGATGGGTTTCGCGCGCCCGCTACACCGGAAGAGATCGCAAAACGTCGAAAATCCAGGCTGACAGCGCAGCAGGACGCGAACCTTTTGGCATGGGGATATCCTTATGTCTTTGACGCGTTCCGGTTTCACCTCACTCTGTCCGGGCAGCTCGATGAGAATGTGGCGAAAGACACAATCCAAAAACTGGCACCGCTGTTCGATCCCCTCGCAAAGCCCTTTATTTTAAGGGATCTTGCGCTTTTTGGAGAATTTGAAGGGAAACAGTTCCACTTAGTTAACCGGTTTCTGTTGCGCGGTTAGAAACGGCTCGGCCCCCAAACAGCGCCCAAATTACCCCTCCTATGCCTTAGTCGTGCCTGCATTCGACGCGAAAAAAAGGTCAACAAAGGTTTAGGAGTTCGACATGAGTGCCCTGTTTTCCGTTTCGTTCGATACCCTCGTAATGAGCGCAATCACCTGCCTTATCCTGCGTGAAGTCATCCTTGTCGCCCTGCCCGATACCGTTGCCGGACCCGGCGGGTGGTTGATCGACACCGATCCGGAATAAGCCGCTTTACGGCACCGCGAAGGTCAGGTTGGCCCAAAGGCTTTCCCAGACGGCATCATTGGCTTCCGCCATTTCTGGTACGGGCGTGCGCAGAACCACCGCATCCAGCATATAAATCGCCCCAGACTGAACGGGAACCTGCGCCACGCCATCCGCATCAGTTCTGACTGTAAAGACCCGCACATCTTCCCCGATCTTTTCAAACACTTCTATCTGCGCGTCGCGTCGCGGTTCACCCAGATAGTACAGTTCAACCGACATCCCTGCGGACAGGTCATCCGTGTAGGGATTGTCGCGCGCCACGATTTCGGTTTCTAGCCCGAAGGTCCTGTCGTCACCTTTGCCCTCACCAACTGCGATCAGGCTTTTGGCATAGCGGGAGTAGACCTCCTTGAAGGTCTCGGTGGGCAGCCCTGCGTCGCGATGGGCGTCCAACGTCCATTCTGCGTCTTTGTGCCGAACAAAATCACCGAACTTCTCAAGCCCGCGGTAGCTCACGGTACTATCGGTGGTGACGTGCACAACGCTCACCAACCCCTCGCCCTGGAAGACGACATTCAAGGGCGGCCGATCGCCCATGCGCCCCTCAACCGGCGCAACCTGCCCGTCAAAAGCCGTTTCAAACTGACGAAACCGATGCGGTAGATAGACTTGCGCAGCGCCTTTGAAGGTCTCGCCAACCCGCAAGTTCGCCTGAACAGGGGCGCCCGCTTCAACTTCAAAATCAAGCGGATCGATCCAGAATTCATGGGCTTGCAGTTGCGTAAAACTAAGTGCCACAAGAGCGCTGCCAATGAAGGGGGCGAGCATGGATAAGCGATATGTCATGGCGCAAAGCGTGTTGCGATTTCGCTGGGTGTCAACCCTCTCGATTGTGATCGCGACGGTCTTTGTCGCAACGGCCCTTTGGGCGCATGAGCTTATCCCATCCGTCGCCGATCTTTCTGTTGAAAATGGGCAAGTCCGGCTGGAGATTGATCTTAACGCTGAGGCGCTGTTGTCCGGTATTGATCAAAGCCTTCATGACGATAGCACCGGCGCGCCTGCCGCACCCGAATACGATCGTCTGCGCGCACTGCCGCCCGAAGATATCTCGACCCTATTTATTGACGCTTGGCCCGACCTGTCAGCGGGTTTAACGCTACGGGCGGATGGCGCACCTCTTGCGCCCAGACTTGGTGTCGTTGTTGCCCCGCAAGCAGGCGATACCACCCTACCCCGCACGACGCGCGTGCGTCTATCGGCACCCTTGCCTGCAGACGCAGAAACGCTCGTCATCGGATGGGACGGCGCCTATGGCGCGCTTGTGGTACGTCAGCAGGGCGTCGAAGCGCCCTATTCCGGGTATCTGACAAATGGTGATCTGTCCGATCCCTTCCCAATGGCAGGTGGTGGGGTCGCTTCCAACAGCCAGACGTTTATGAGCTACATCATCATCGGGTTTGAGCACATCATACCCAAAGGATTGGACCACATACTTTTTGTGTTGGGCCTGTTCTTTTTCTCGACCCGTTGGCGGCCCCTGATTTGGCAAGTCACAGCGTTCACACTGGCCCACACGGTCACGCTCGCCCTGGCGACGCTGGGGATCGTCAACGTACCTGGCAGCATCGTAGAACCGCTTATCGCCGCATCGATTGTCTATGTCGGGATTGAGAACATCTTTGCCAACGGACGCTCACGGTGGCGGCTTCCGATTGTATTTGGCTTCGGGCTTTTGCACGGGCTGGGGTTTGCGTCGGTGCTTGGCGATATCGGGTTGGACCCCGCGATATTCGTCACGGGCCTGATTGGCTTCAACGTGGGGGTCGAACTGGGTCAGCTCGCCGTCATCCTCGTCGCTTATCTGGCGGTCGGCATGTGGTTTGGGCAGAAACCATGGTACCGCCCGTTCGTCGCAATACCCATATCTCTTGTCATATCGGCCATCGGCGCGTGGTGGCTTATCGAGCGCACCTTACTTTAGGCGCTGATTACGCGATCACATCCGGTGCGGTGCGTCCGGTGATCCGAGCGATCCCCGCGACGTCGTCAGCAAGCGCTGCCAATGGTGCCAGAACCTCGGTCTGGTCCCAATCCACGGCAGCCGGATCATCGGTCGCCTCTTCAAGATAAACGCGCAGCGTTGCGCCAACAGTACCAGTACCGGACAACCGAAAAACGATGCGCCCTCCGCCCGACAAGGTCAAACGAAGGCCCTGCGCGGAGGACACCGATCCATCGACCGGGTCGTGATAGGAAAACTCATCCGCCGTTTCGACTATGCGACCACCAAGTTCTCCGCCCACAAGACCCGGCAAAGCATCGCGCAGGCCAGAGAACAGCGTGTTGGCACTTTCAGCCTCGATCCCCTCATAATCATATCGTGCATAGAAGTTGCGCCCGAACTCGGCCCAATGGGCGCGAACCAGATCCAATACGGGTTTTTTCCGTACAGCCAGAATGTTGAGCCAGAGCAGGATGGCCCAAAGCCCATCTTTCTCCCGGACGTGGTCTGAAGAGGTTCCGGCGCTCTCCTCCCCGCAAATCGTGATACGCCCCGCATCCAGCAGGTTACCAAAGAACTTCCACCCGGTGGGTGTCTCATAGCAGTCAAGGCCCTTGGCTGTGGCCACACGGTCGACCGCGCGCGATGTCGGCATGGACCGTGCAACACCAGCAAGACCGTCTTTGTAAGCGGGGGCAAGGTGTGCGTTCGCGGCAAGCAAAGCGAGGCTGTCAGACGGCGTTACGTAAAGTCCTTTGCCGAGGATCATGTTGCGATCGCCATCTCCATCTGAGGCGGCTGCAAAATCGGGCGCATCAGGCCCCATTACAAGGTCAACCAAAGGCTTCGCCCAAATCGGGTTTGGGTCCGGATGCCCACCGCCGAAATCAGGGCTTGGTGTTCCGTTCAGAACCGTTCCTTGCGGCGCACCAAGGCGATTGACAAAGACGTCTTCCGCATAGGGTCCGGTGACGGCGTGCATGGCGTCAAAACGGAACGTGAAGCCGCCCGCAAAAAGCGCCCGGATTGCGTCAAAATCAAAGAGCGTTTCCATCAGATCCGCCCAGTCATGAACGGGATCCACAATCTCGATCCGCATCCCCGCAAGATCCGAGGACCCAAGCGTAGACAAATCTACATCCTGCGCCTCAAGAATTTTGTATTCGCTCAGCGTAGTTGTCTGCGCAAAGATCTCCGCTGTCACATCCTCAGGCGCAGGACCACCTGCCGGGACGTTGTACTTCAAACCAAAATCCGCATCGATGCCGCCGGGATTGTGGCTGGCGGACAGGATCAGACCGCCATCCGTCTTGTGCTGAATGATCAGATTGGACGCAGCGGGCGTCGATAGAATGCCGCCCTGCCCCACGATCATATGCGCCACGCCATTGGCGGCAGCCATCCGCAAGATCACCTGAATTGCCCGGTCATTGAAAAAACGGCCGTCGCCGCCCAGCACCAGCGTCTTACCCGCAACGCCGCCGATCCCGTTAAAGATCGCCTGTACATAGTTCTCAAGGTAGTGCGCCGACATGAACGTACGCGTTGGTTTCCGTAGTCCAGACGTTCCGGGTTTTTGCCCCTCAATCGGCGTGGTCTTGATCGTCATCTGTTCCATGTTGCCCCCTTTCGGCAATCAATCAGCGGGCTCCAGCACAAACACCGTAACGGCGTTGGCGGGAACGGGAAATTCCGTGTCGGCAATGCGGAGCGCGGGCGAGCGTACGTCCGTCGTGTCAATGCGGCGGCACCAAATTTGACCTTCGGGCGGTTCGGGGAGGCGCACTGACTTGGGGCCTTCGCGATTGAATACCATGAAAACCGCGTACTCCTCAGCCGCATAAAACGGCGTGCCCGACGCTGTGCGCGCCTCGACCGCGATAAAGGCGCGCTCTGGGTCATCCCAATCTGCGCCGGTCATTTCGGCTCCGTCTTCGCGCCGCCAGAACAGATCGGGCACACCATCAATTAAGCGCTCACGGGAGTGAAGAAAAAGCTTCTGCCGAAGGATCGGATGGTCTTTGCGAAAGGCGATCAGGCGGCGCGTGAATTCGGTAAACTCATGATCAGCAGCGTCCCAATCATGCCACGACGTCTCATTGTCCTGGTTGTAGGTGTTGTTATTGCCACCCTTGGTCATCCCCATCTCGTCGCCGCCGTGGATCATTGGCGTACCCTGCGACAGCAACAGTGTCGCCATCATGTTGCGCATCCGTTGTGCGCGATTGGCAAGGATTGATTGCGCCTCGGTCTCGCCCTCTTCACCCAGATTGGCGGAGTAGTTGTTTGAGTGGCCGTCACGCCCCTCTTCGCCGTTGGCCTCGTTGTGCTTGCGCGCATAAGAGACGACGTCTCGCAGCGTCAGACCGTCATGGGCGGCAAGAAAATTGACCGAACTTGTGGCCCGCCGTCCGGAATGGTCAAACTCTTGCGCTGATCCCACCAACCGCGCCGAGAGGTCCGGCACGCGTCCTGGATCCCCGCGCCAAAAGCGGCGCACGCCGTCGCGATATCGGTCGTTCCACTCAAGGAACGGGTGCGGAAATCCGCCAAGCTGATAACCGCCATAGCCAACATCCCAAGGCTCAGCGATAAGTTTGGCGCGTGCCAGTACCGGATCCTGTCGGAGGGCATCAAAGAACGGCGCACGGGCCTCAAACCCCAACGATGTGCGTCCCAGCGTCGTACACAGGTCAAAGCGGAAACCATCCACACCCATGACCTCGGACCAATAGCGCAGGCTGTCCATCACCATCCGCAACACCATCGGATGTTCAAGGTTCAGCGAATTTCCAGTACCGGTATCATCGGCGTACCGGCGGCGTTCGGGCTGGAGCCGGTAGTAACTTGCATTGTCGAGCCCCCGAAAACTGAGCGTCGGGCCAAGCTCGCTGCCCTCGCCCGTGTGGTTGTAGACAACGTCCAGGATGACCTCGACACCCGCGGCGTGGAACCGGTCGACCATCGCCCGAAACTCAGCCAGCGTACCGGTGGCGGAATAGCGGGGGTCGGGCGCGAAAAATCCGATGGATTGATAGCCCCAGAAATTTGGTTTGCCCCGTTCAACAAGATAGCGGTCATCGGCAAAAGCATGGACAGGCAAAAGTTCGACCGCAGTCACACCGAGCTTGGTCAGATGGTCAAGGATGGGGTCCGAGGCGAGCGCGGCATAGCTCCCCGGTGTTCCGACATCGTTTCGCCGAGCAGTCATGCCTTTGACGTGGGTTTCGTAGATTACCGTGTCGCGCAAATCCGTCGCTGGACGGCGCGGTGCATCGAAACTGGACGCGTCAACGATACAACGGGGCACCACAGGTGCGCTGTCGCGCGTGTCAAAGCTGAGATCTTCTAACTCTGATGCGGGATCGAAACCACTTTGGCGTTCGTCCCAGCGCACCGGGCCTGTTAGACAGCGCGCATATGGATCAAGGAGCAGCTTGTTGGCGTTGAACCGATGCCCTTCGTCCGGGCGATAGGGCCCATGCGCGCGATAGCCATAAAGCTGACCTTCCTTCACGCCTTCGACGAAGCCATGCCAGATGTTGCCATCCCGCTCACGCAGATCGATCTGGGTTTCTTGCCCCTTATCGTCGAATAAACAAAGCACCATCCGCGTGGCATGCGCCGAAAAAATCGCAAAGTTCACGCCGCCCTGCATGGCGGTCGCGCCCATGGGCGTTGGCCGCCCTGCAGTCACAGAGTAATCGCTCACTCAGCCGTCCCGATACTTTCATAGAGCGCGGCATATTCCGCCGCCGACCCGGCCCAGCTTACATCCTGCCGCATCGCGGTCTTTTGCATCTTTTTCCAGATTTTGGTGTCTTCAAACAGGTCCACAAGCTGGTGAAGCGCGCCTGAGAGCGCCTCCGCGGTAACAGGATAGAACTGAATGCCCGTGGCAGCGCCTGACCGAAGCGCCGCTGCGTTTGCATCGATCACCGTGTCGGCCAATCCACCAGTACGCGCGACAACAGGGATGGCGCCGTAACGCAGCGCGTACATTTGCGTCAGCCCGCAAGGCTCAAACCGCGACGGCACCAAAACCGCGTCGGCGCCAGCCATCATGCGATGAGAGAGTGCCTCATCATAGCCGATCCGCACCGCAACACCCGAATGCGTGTCTGCAAGCTGTTGAAACGCTTCTTCTAAACCACCATCGCCCGATCCCAAAAGCGCAAGTTGACCGTCGCGCGAAAGAAAACCTGGCAAGGCTTCGATCAACAAATCGAGCCCCTTTTGCTCGGTCAGCCGCGACACGACCACGGCAAGTGGGCCTCCGTTATCCTCCAGCCCCATTTCTTCGCGCAGGGCAGCGGTCGCCGCACGTTTCTTTGCGGGCGTTGCGAAATTGGTGACATCGGGATCTGTATCGGGATCCCACACTTCGGTATCGATACCGTTCAAAATACCGCTCAACACACCGGCACGCGACCGGATCACGCCATCAAGCCCCATGCCAAATTCGGGCGTCATCAATTCGCGCGCATAAGTCGGCGATACTGTGGTGATCCGGTCTGACCAATTGAGCCCTGCTTTGAGGGTGCTGATCTGACCCCAGAATTCAAATCCTTCCGGGGTCAACCCGTCTGCGGGAAGTCGCAATTCTTTCCTGAGATGCGCCGGGGCCAGTCCGTGAAAAGCGATGTTGTGCACCGTGATGACCGACCCGACCCATGCCGCGCCCCCGAACGCCCGCAGATAAACGGGCGCAAGGCCCGCTTGCCAATCATGCGCATGTAGCACGTCGGGCATCCAATCCCCGGCCCCATCCGTAGCGATCTTGGCGGCGATCCAACCCAAAGCGGCAAAGCGTTGTGGGTTATCGCCATAGTCCTTGCCATCGGTGTCCAGATACGGCCCACCGTCGCGATCATAGAGATGTGGGGCATCAAGGACAAAAAGCTGAAGCCCCTTGGCCTTTGCCTTGAGAACACGTGCCGTTCCGCCGAACAAATCGTGCTCGACCATGACGTCTGTTGTCTTGTCCAAAGCGGACATGACCTGAGGATAGCCCGGAAGCAGCGTGATCATCTCCCACCCAAGCGGCTTTAGTGCCGCGGGCAAAGCGCCCGCCACATCGGCAAGTCCCCCGGTTTTGATCAGCGGGGCGCATTCAGACGTGACAGACAGGACACGGTTCATTGTGCGGCGTCTCTCCGGTCAAGCATCGGTTGCGTGATCAGCGTCACGCCACCTTCAGAAACGCGGAACCAACGCGAATCTTCCTCTGGGTCCTCACCCACCACAAGGCCTTCGGGTATGTGAACACCTCGGTCGATCACGACGTTGGAAAGGCGCGCGTGACGAGAGACGTAGACGTGCGGCAACAGAACGGCATTGTGAAGGACCGAATAGGAATTCGTATGGACCATTGTAAAGAAGAGCGAATTTCGTACCTCGGTCCCCGAAATGATGCACCCACCTGACACAAGAGACGATACCGCGCTCCCGCGTCGATCATCCATGTCATGGATGAATTTTGCGGGCGGCAGGTTCTCTGAATAGGTCCAGATCGGCCAATCCCGATCCCAGAGGTTCAGGTCAGGGTCGTACTGCGTCAGATCGATATTTGCTTTCCAAAACGCATCGACTGTTCCAACGTCCCGCCAGTAGACAGGCGCGTCTTCGCTGTGGCGCACACAGCTGTCGTTGAAACGATGCGCGACGGCCTTACCGTTTTTGACGATTTCGGGGATCAGGTCGCCACCAAAGTCGTGCGACGAGTTTGGATCGTCCTGATCGCGGATCAAAAGTTCGCGCAGGAATTTCCAGTCAAAGACGTAAATCCCCATGGAGGCCAGGGTCACGTTTGGATCATCCGGGGTGCCGGTGGATCGGCGGGCTTTTCGAGGAAACTGATGATGTTACTGTCGGCATCGATATCCATCACGCCGAACGCTTTGGCCTCTTCGCGCGGAACGGTCAGACAGCCCACAGTGACATCCGCCCCACTATCCACGTGGTGCTGGATCATCAACTCGTAATCCATTTTGTAAATGTGGTCGCCCGCGAGGATGAGCACGTAATCAACATCATAACTGTCTACGATGTCGATGTTCTGCGCGACCGCATCCGCGGTTCCAAGATACCAGCGATTTTCATCCACGCGCTGAGACGCGGGAAGGATGTCGAGGTATTCGTTCCTCTCCGCCCGGAAAAAGTTCCAGCCCCGCTGGCAGTGCCGGATCAGACTGTGCGCCTTGTACTGGGTCGCGATTGCCATTTTCCGTATGCCGGAGTTCAGCGCATTCGACAGGGCAAAGTCGATGATCCTCGCCTTGCCGCCAAAGTACACCGCTGGTTTGGCGCGGTTGTCCGTCAGCTCTTTAAGCCGACTTCCCCGTCCTCCTGCCAGAACAAAGGCCATTGTTCGGCTTGAAAGTCTCTGTGGTCTTGGCGCCATGGCTCCCCCCTTGGCTCCCCAAAGTATTTGGGTCGAAATTAGTCCTCGTATACAAGATAAACCGCTGAAAGTGGCGGCAACGTGACCGCTGCCGAGGCAGGCTGTCCGTTTTGTGGAATTTCTTCTGCGGTAACACCACCAAGGTTGCCGCGGCCTCCTCCGCCATAAATCTCGGCATCCGTGTTAAGAGCCTCGCGCCAACGCCCTGCCATAGGCAAACCACAGCGCCAATCGCGACGCTCGACGGGCGTAAAGTTGCAGATCACAACGACGTTTGGGTCCTCGGCCCGCCCCGCCTTAACCAAGCATAAATCGAGTCTTCGGCGTTATCGGCTTCGATCCATTGAAAGCCATCCGGATCACAGTCTTTGACGTGCAATGACGGCTCGGCCCGGTAAAGCGTGTTGAGATCGCGGACCAACCGTTGCACGCCGCCGTGGGACTCATGCCCGGTGACGTGCCAATCCAACTGTGCTTCGTGGTTCCATTCTGGCCCTTGCGCGAATTCCTGTCCCATGAACAAAAGCTTCTTACCGGGGTGCCCCCACATGAACCCGTAGTAGGCGCGGAGATTGGCGAACTTCTCCCACTCGCTACCCGGCATCTTGCCCAACATGGACCCTTTGCCGTGCACCACTTCGTCGTGACTGATTGGCAAGATGAAGTTCTCTGAAAACGCATAGACCAGACCGAACGTCATCTGGTGGTGGTGGAACTTGCGATAGACCGGGTCCTTCTCAATGTAATCGAGCGTGTCGTTCATCCAGCCCATGTTCCACTTATAACCAAAGCCAAGACCCCCAGACGACACGGGCTGACTGACTGCCGGAAATGACGTGCTTTCCTCGGCTGCGGTCATGATACCCGGCATGGCACCGTACGTTTCGGTGTTCATGCGCTGAAGCATGGCGATGGCTTCGTAATTCTCGCGCCCGCCATCTTTGTTGGGCACCCATTCCCCATCCGCGCGACTGTAGTCGCGATAAAGCATTGAGGCGACAGCATCGACGCGCAAACCGTCGATGTGGTATTCCTCAAGCCAGTAAAGGGCATTGGCGATCAGGTAGTTCGAAACCTCAACGCGCCCGTAATTGTAGATCAGTGTGTTCCAATCCTGGTGGAAGCCTTCGCGCGGATCGGCATGTTCATAAAGTGGCGTGCCATCAAACTGCCCAAGCCCATGGGCGTCGGTCGGAAAATGACCCGGCACCCAGTCAAGGATCACGCCAAGCCCCTTGGCATGCGCAGCATCGATCAAATCCCGAAATTCGTGCGGCGTGCCATGACGGATAGTTGGGGCATAAAGCCCAACGGGTTGATACCCCCATGAGCCGTCGAACGGGTATTCCGAAACCGGCAGGAACTCCACATGCGTGAATCCCATGTCTGAAGCATAGTTCACCAGCTGGTCGGCAAGCTCGACGTAAGACAGGGACCGGTTGCCCTCTTCCGCGACGCGCCGCCAAGACGGGAGGTGCACCTCATAAATCGAAATCGGCGCGTCCCGCGCTTGTAATGCGGCGCGTGTCTCCATCCACGCGGTGTCCCGCCAGCCATATCCGCGAATATCGCGCACGACAGAAGCTTGTTCCGGCGGATGTTCGGACCCGAACCCGACCGGGTCCGCCTTTTGCGGTAACGGCTCACCATGTGGGCCGAAGATCTGAAATTTGTAGTTCGCCCCGTCGGCCACGCCTGGAATAAAGATCTCCCAGACGCCCGTGCCGCCACGGCGACGCATGACGTGTCGCCGAGCATCCCAATGGTTAAAGTCGCCAATCAGCGCCACACGCGATGCGTTGGGGGCCCAGACCGCAAAATGCGTGCCTGAGACGCCTTCATGCTGGGTGACATGGGCGCCCAACGCCTCCCATAGACGCTTGTGCGCGCCCTCACCCAAAAGGTATTCGTCCATTTCACCCAAAACCGGCCCGAACCGGTAGGGGTCGTCATACTCCCATGACGTGCCTGCCGCCGTTCCGCGCAATCGGTAATCCCGCGCCGGGACAGCCCCAACAAAAACGCCTTCGGCTCCGTCCACCGCGTCGAGCGGAAACCGCTCTTTTCCAATGACCGCTTCCAGAGACATGGCTGCAGGATCAAAGGCCGTGACACGAAAACCCGATCCATCCTCATGCGGACCAAGCACGGCAAAGGGATCGTCATGCGCACCATTGGCGACCGCCAATAGCGCAGACGAGTCAGCGCCCTTGCGTGATGAAACGCGGCGAGCAGACATTGCAGACCTCCCTTTTGCAGCCATCAGACCCCATCAGGTCATTGCGCTGCAAGGGTTTTCCCCAAAACGGGCTGAATATCCCAGACCTGCGACATGTAGCTGCGGATCGTTCGATCGGACGAGAACCACCCCGACAGCGCGGTGTTTGCGGCCGCCATGCGGGCCCATCGCGCCGGATGGGCAAAGGTCGCATCAACCTCACGCGACGCGTCCCAATAGGACGTAAAGTCGGAGGCCACGAGGAAATAGTCCGCGCACGAAATATTGTCTGCGATGCCTTTGAAGAGCTCGCGGTCCCCGCTGCTGAAGGTGCCATCCGTCAAAGTGGCAAGCGCACGGGCCAAACGCGGTTCGGCGGCAATCGCCTTGCCCGCATGATCGGCCACCTGCCGGCGCGCAACGACTTCTTCAGCGGTCATTCCGAAGAGGAAGAAGTTCTCGGCGCCGACATGTTCGCGGATCTCAACATTGGCGCCATCCAACGTGCCGAGCGTGAGCGCGCCGTTCAAGGCAAACTTCATGTTGCCTGTGCCGCTTGCCTCTTTCCCGGCCGTTGAAATCTGCTCAGACACATCAGCGGCAGGGATCAAACGTTCAGCCATGGTGACGTTGTAGTTCGGAGCGTAGATCACCTTAAGGTACGGCGACGTGACCGGATCCGTGTTGATCCGGGCAGCAACGGCGTTGATCAGATGAATGATCTCTTTCGCAAACCAATAGCCGGGTGCGGCCTTGCCACCGAAGATTTTGACTTTGGGGGTCCAATCTCCGTTGGGGTTATCCCGGATTTCCTGCCAATGCGCGATCGCTTCGAGGATATTCAGGTGCTGACGTTTGTATTCATGGATGCGCTTGATCTGAATATCAAACATCGCCTCCGGGTCGGTCGACACACCTAATGTTTCACCAATCCAGTTCGAGAGTTCTGCCTTGTTGCTCCGCTTGACCTTGCTGAACCGGTCGAGAAAACCCGCGTCGTCAATCGAGGGCACCAACTTTTCAAGTTGTTCGGCATCGCCAACCCAATCCGGGCCAATCGTATCCGTGATCAACTCTGCAAGACGCGGATTGCACACCAAAAGCCACCGACGCGGTGTGACGCCATTGGTCTGATTAACGATCCGATCAGGGTGAAGCGCGTTTAAGTCTTCAAAAACCGTTTTCTTCATCAACTCCGTATGCAGCGCGGAAACCCCGTTCACGCGATTGGCCATGATAAAGCTCAGGGTCCCCATACGAACCTGACCGTGGTCGCGCACAGGAACGCGGCGCGCTGGATAGGTCTTTTGGTGACCGCTGTCGATCCGATCAATGATCTCAAGGTGACGGGGCAGAAGATACCCCATCAGCCCATCCGACCAGCTTTCAAGCGCTTCGGGCAACAAAGTGTGGTTTGTGTAGTTCAGACAGGACTGCGCAATGTCGCGCGCGCTGCCAAAGTCCAGCCCGCGCTCATCGTGCAAAAGCCGGACAAGCTCGGGTCCGGCAATCGCCGGGTGCGTGTCATTTAGCTGAATGGCGGCCTTTTCCGGCAGTCGAGCGAGATCGCTGTATTCGCCCGAGAAACGCCGCAGAAGATCGCGCAGTGACGCAGCCGTAAAGAAGTATTCCTGCTTGAGACGAAGGGTTTTGCCCTCATCCGTCGTGTCATCGGGATACAACACTCGGCTGATCGTGCGCGCCAAGGTTTCGGGTGCCGCCGCAGCGGTATAGTCACCTGCGTTGAACCGTTCTAGGTCGAGAAGACGTGTGGGCTGAGCCCCCCACAGACGCAGCGTGTTGGCCCAACGACCCTGCCAACCAATGACCGGCGTATCGTATCCTTGAGCGATGACGGCCTCGGATGGCGTCCAAATCCGCCCGTGAACATGGCCGCCAAACCCAATCTCATACGCGGCCTCCGGGCGTTCAAACTCCCAAGCATGTGACTGTGTCAGCCAGTCCTCGGGCTCTTCAATTTGACGCCCCCCCTCAAAACGCTGGCGGAACAGACCGTGTTCATAGCGAATGCCATACCCATAGGCAGGCACGCCAAGCGTTGAGAGCGATTCAAGAAAACACGCCGCCAACCGGCCAAGACCGCCATTGCCCAGCGCAGCGTCAGGTTCATTCAGAAGCACCTGCTCAAAAGGCACACCCATCTCGTCAAAGATTTCGCGCGCTTCGTCCAGAAGGCCAAGATTGACCAAAGCATCCTGAAGCAACCGCCCGATGAGAAACTCCATCGACAAGTAGTAAACGCGCTTTTCTTGACCAGCATACGTCGCCTTGGTCGACGCAAACCAAGTGTCGACCATGTGCTCGCGCGCAGACAGTGACAGCGCGACACGCCAATCATAGAGCGTTGCATGTTCAGCGTCTTTGCCCAGCTCATATTTGAGCTTGGAATTAAGTGTGTCCTTGAGCGAGCTCGTGGCCATGGGCTGCGCGTCCTTTGGTTACCTGCGGCGACGTTATCGGCGCATTGAGCCCATGGTTCAAGCGCACTGTGAGCGCTAACGCAGTTATTCCCGCAAGGTCACACAGAAATCGTAGCAGCAACCGCCTTTTTCCACCGCGCATAGCGGGCATTGCCTATGTCAGAGGCCATTTGCGGATCGAATCGGCGTTCCAGGGACCACGCCTCCGCAAACCCTTGCTGATCGGGATAAAGCCCAGCGCGCATTCCGGCCAGCCAGGCCGCACCAACGGCGGTCGTTTCCTTGATCACCGGTCGGTCGACCTCCGCGCCAAGGATGTCCGCAAGGAATTGCATCGTCCAGTCGCTCGCGGTCATGCCACCGTCGACCCGCAGAACGCTGTCGTCACTACCGCCCGGCCAATCGGCGCGCATTGCCTCCAACAAATCGCGGGTTTGGAAGCCGACGCTTTCCAAAGCTGCACGGGCCAGTTCTTCGGGGCCTGAGTTGCGGGTCAGGCCAAAGATCGCCCCGCGCGACTCTGGCTGCCAATACGGCGCGCCCAACCCGGTAAAGGCCGGAACGAGGATCAGTTCCTGTGTCTTGTCCGCGGCCTCTGCCAAGGGCTGCGTCTCTCCCGCGTCGCGGATGATCTTCAGACCATCGCGCAACCATTGCACGACGGCCCCTGCGACAAAGATGGACCCCTCAAGCGCATAGGTCGGCTTGCCGTCGAATTGATAGGCGATCGTTGTCAGCAAACGATTGGTCGATGTCACGGGCGCATCGCCCGTGTTCAGCAAAGCAAAACACCCGGTGCCATAGGTCGACTTCATCATGCCCGGCTCAAAACACGCCTGCCCCACGGTCGCGGCCTGCTGGTCGCCCGCGACGCCAAGGATGGGGATCTCGCGCCCGAACAGATCGGCACGCGCCATACCAAAATCTGCGGCACAGTCCTTAACCTCAGGAAGCACGTCCATAGGGATGTCGAAGAGTTTACAAATGTCTTCGTCCCAACGCCCCTTGCGAATGTTGAACAAAAGCGTCCGCGCGGCATTCGTGGCATCGGTCACGTGGCGGGCCCCACCGGTCATGCGCCAGATGAGGTAGGTGTCGACCGTGCCGAACAACAACTCCCCGCGCCGCGCTCGTTCGCGTGCGCCCTCCACTGTATCGAGGATGTATTTCACCTTGGTGCCGGAAAAGTATGGGTCGAGGAGGAGACCCGTTTTCTCCGTGATCATCGGTTCGTGCCCAGCGGCTTTCGCCTGCGCACAGAAATCGGCGGTCCGCCGGTCCTGCCACACAATGGCGCGGTGGATCGGCTTGCCTGTGGCCTTGTCCCAGATCAGCGTCGTTTCGCGTTGGTTGGTGATGCCAATAGCGGCAATGTCGGCGGGTTTGAGGTCTGCTTTTTCGATCGCAGCGCGGGCTGTACCTGCAACCGTCGACCACAAATCGTCAGCGTCGTGCTCTACCCATCCCGATTGCGGAAAATGTTGCGTGAACTCTTCCTGCGCGACGGCGACGATTTTCATCGCGCTGTCAAAGATGATCGCCCGACTGGATGTCGTCCCCTGATCAACGGCCAGAATATGGCTCATGGTGGTATCCTCCCTTACGCCGCCTGAACCGGTGTCGCGTTGTCGCGCATCCAGGTCTCAAGCGTTGAAATCTGTTCGGCCGTCAAACGCAGCCCGAGTTTTGAGCGACGCCAGACCACGTCTGCGGCGGTCTTGGCGTATTCCTTTTGCATCAACCATCGCACCTCGGCCTCGGACAGGGTCGCGCCGAAATCTGTGCCCAGATCAGCCGCCGTATTTGCCGACCCCAGAATGAGCGGCGCCTCGGAACCATAGGCCCGCACCAGCCGTTGCGCCCAACGATCCGTCAGGAACGGATAGGCCTTGTTGAGATCGGCAATTAGGTTTTCAACATCAGCAACCGCAAAATCACCACCTGGCAACGGCACGCCAGCCGTCCATTCCTCCGCCAGATCAGGAAAGAACTTTTCGATCTTCTCAATCGCATGCTGTGCAAGCTTTCGATAGGTCGTGATCTTGCCGCCAAAGACATTCAGGACGGGCGCACCAGCCTCATCAAGCGACAAAACGTAATCACGGGTCGCGGCCGTGGCTGATTTTGCCCCATCATCATAAAGCGGACGCACACCGGAATACCGCCAAACAATGTCATCCCGGGTGACCGGTTCGCGAAAGTATTTGGACGCAAAGGCCAGAAGATAGTCGGCCTCTTCATCGGTACATTCCACGGCCCTTGGATCACCGTCGTGATCCTTGTCCGTCGTGCCGATAAGCGTGAAATCCGTCTCGTACGGGATCGCAAAGATGATCCGACCGTCTTCACCTTGAAAGAAATAACACTTACCGTGATCAAAGAGCTTGCGTGTGACGATATGACTGCCGCGCACCAGCCGCACACCTTCGGTCGAGTTCAGGCGGATTTTCGTCTGGATCACATCCTGAACCCAAGGCCCCCCCGCGTTAATCAGCACCTTTGCGCGATGCACCTGACTTGCGCCGGTTAGCACGTCTTCGGTCGTGATCGCCCAGACGTCATCATCTCTCTGCGCGGATGTGACTTTGGTGCGGGTCAGAATGCGCGCCCCACGCTCTTCGGCGTCACGCGCATTCAATGCCACCAGACGCGAGTCTTCGACCCAGCAATCTGAATACTCGAACGCCTTCTCGAACTTGGGATCAAGCGGCGCACCCGCCGGGTCGGACTTTAGGTTCAGCGTTTTTGTACCCGGCAAAATCTCGCGCCCGCCAAGGTTGTCATACATGAACAACCCCAGCCGGATCATCCATGCGGGGCGGCGCCCTTTCATCCAAGGCATCACCGTGTTGAGCAGTTTTGAGGCTGGCGTCTCGGTCTCGAACCGCATGTCCTTGTGGAACGGCAACACAAAGCGCATCGGCCAACTGATATGCGGCATCGCCTTTAGCAGTGTCTCACGCTCGATCAGCGATTCCCGAACAAGGCGGACTTCAAAAAATTCGAGATATCGCAAACCACCGTGAAAAAGCTTGGTCGACGCCGAAGATGTTGCAGACGCCAGGTCGTTCATCTCCGCCAGCGTCACCTTAAGACCCCGGCCTGCCGCGTCGCGCGCAATACCGCAGCCATTGATGCCGCCGCCGATGACAAAAAGGTCCTGAATTTCGTCGGATTGCATATGCGCGCTCCAGAATTGATCGCAAATCTGTTCGTCGGAGAGGTCGCGGGAATTGTCAACCGTGCCCTGCCAATTGACCTTATGGACCATGTTGCGCACTGTCAGGTGAAGGGAGAGGATTTTGCGTACACAAGTCTGCATCATCGGCGGCGGGCCATCGGGTTTGTTGCTGTCGCAAATCCTCGACCGCGCAGGCATTTACAACATTGTCCTCGAACGGCGCAGCCGCGCTTATGTCTTGTCGCGGATCAGGGCGGGCGTTCTCGAAGCAGGAACCTGCGACCTTTTGCGCGCCGCCGGCGTCGGAGTTCGGATGGACGCCGAAGGGATCACACATACGGGCACCTACCTTGCCGCGCAAAACCGCGGCTTTCGCGTGAATTTCGGCGCGCACACCGATCGCTCCGTGATGGTCTATGGCCAGACAGAAGTCACAGCCGACCTCTATGAGGCACGCGATGCGATGGGCGGCACGATCATTGCCGAAGTTGACGGCGTGACGCTCAATGATCTCGACACTGATGCGCCTTTCGTTACGTACCTTCGGGACGGGACCGAACATCGCATCAACGCCGATTACATCGCCGGATGCGATGGCTTTCATGGTCCCTCGCGCCAGGCGTTACCCAAAGCTGTCCTGAGGGAATTCGAACGGGTTTATCCATTTGGTTGGTTGGGCATTTTGTCCGACACACCTCCCGTGAGCGAAGAGTTGATTTACGCCAACCACGCGCGGGGCTTTGCGCTGTGTTCAATGCGCAGTGAAACGCGCAGCAGGCACTATACCCAAACACCTGTAGACAAGCCGCTGGATAGATGGAGCGATGACGCATTCTGGGACGAATTGCGACGACGCATTCCCAACGACAGCGCGGAGGCGCTGATTACTGGACCTTCAATTGAAAAATCGATCGCACCGCTGCGGTCATATGTGGCCGAGCCGATGCGATGGGGGCGCCTGTTTCTCGTGGGCGATGCGGCGCATATCGTTCCGCCGACGGGTGCCAAAGGGCTCAATCTGGCGATGGGCGACGTTCACTATCTCTCCCAAGCCCTGATTGCGGGATATGACGGGGATTACAGTCTGATCGAAGGCTATTCCGAAACGGCGCTCCGCCGTGTTTGGCAAGCCATGCGGTTTTCGTGGTGGTTCACAACGACGATGCACCGTTTCCCGGACCAGACGCCTTATGCCCAGCGGATGCAAGAAAGCGAGATCGCGCATCTAGAACATTCACAAGCCGCTCAGGCTAATATGACCGAACAATACGTAGGACTGCCGTTTTGAACATCGCAGAAGTCAACAAAACCCGCATTCACTATCGCGATGACGGCCCGCGTGACGGCGCACCGGTGGTTTTTGCAAATTCCCTTGGGACGGATCTGCGACTTTGGGACGCGATGATCGACCACTTGCCGGATGGGCTTCGCCTGATCCGTTATGACAAGCGTGGACACGGGCTGTCGCAAGAACATCCCGCCCCCTATTCGATGGGGACCTTGGTCAGTGACGCCGAAAAGCTGATCGACCATCTTGAACTGCGCGATGTCGTCTTCGTCGGCTTATCCATAGGCGGCATGATCGCCCAGGGTCTTGCCGTCAAGCGCCTTGATCAGGTGCGCGCGATGGTGGTGTCGAACTCAGCCGCCAAAATAGGCACAGCCGCCATGTGGCAGGATCGCATTGATGCCGTCCGTGCAGGAGGCATCGCTGCGCTGGCGGATCCGATCATGGAACGCTGGTTCTCAAAGACGTTCCGCGCCACGCCCGAGCTTGCCGCATGGGAAAACATGCTCGTCCGCCAAACGGTCGAAGGCTACGTCGGGTGTTCTGCCGCGATTGCCGGGACGGATTTCTATTCGACGACGGCCAGCCTAACGCTTCCCAGTCTGTTCATTGCCGGAACCGAAGACGGCTCGACTCCGCCCGATCTCGTGCGTGAAACGGCCGATCTTATCAAAGGTGCCCGGTTTGAACTCATCCGGGGTGCGGGACATCTGCCGTGTGTGGAAGCGCCCGAAGACTATGCGCGTGTCCTCACAACGTTCCTAAAGGAGATTGGTCATGTCTGAACGCCGCAACACGGGCATGGAAATCCGCCGCAAGGTTTTGGGCGACGCGCATGTGGACCGGGCCGAGGCCGCGAAAACCGGGTTCGATCAACCGTTTCAAGACATGATCACCGAAGGCGCGTGGGGCACGGTTTGGTCCCGCGACACGATCTCTCTTCGCGAACGGTCAATGCTCACGATTGCCCTGCTGGCCGCAACGAAGAACTTCGAAGAGATCGCGATGCATATCCGCGCAACGGCCAATACTGGCGCAAGCCGCGATGATATCATGGAGGCGTTGCTGCACGTTGCCGTCTATGCAGGCGTCCCAGCAGCCAATCGTGCCATCGCCATCGCCAAGGCAACGTTTGTCGAAATGGACGCAGAAAGCTGACGCGAGGATGCCCCTCGCCGCGCACGACAAAACCGTCTAAGCACGCGAAATGAGCGCGTCGAGTATCCCGCGGCCTAAGCTGGCCCTGACCTTTATCCTGATCACGGTAATGATCGATTCCATCGGGATCGGGCTGATTCTGCCGGTAATGCCAGATCTGATCGAGGAACTGACCGGCGGCACGCTGGCGGACGCAGCGGTCTGGGGCGGTCTTTTGACATTCGCGTTCGCGCTGATGCAGTTCCTATTTGGCCCGTTTGTGGGTGCTTTGTCCGACAGGTTTGGGCGTCGCCCCGTCCTGCTGGCCACCCTTGGGATCATGGCGCTCGATTACCTTGTGATGGCGTTGGCGGCGTATCTTTGGCTTTTGATGATTGGCCGTATTGTGGCGGGGTTCACAGCTTCGACCCAATCAACCGCCACGGCGTTCATTGCCGATATCAGCAACCCCGAAGAAAAGGCCGCCCGATTTGGCCTGATTGGCGCAGCGTTCGGGATCGGGTTTGTCCTTGGGCCCTTGATCGGCGGCTTGCTGGCCGAATTCGGTACCCGCGCCCCGTTCTATGCCGCCGCAGTGATTGCTGGCGCGAACACGGTTTTCGGGTATTTCGTCTTGCCTGAGACGGTCAACGACCGCATCCGCCGCCCATTTGAGTGGCGCCGCGCCAACCCGCTTGGCGCGCTGATGCAGCTCAATAAGCTGCCCGGTATCGGGAAGATGGTGCTGATCTTCCTGCTCTATCAGGTGGCTTTTTGGGTTTATCCGTCGGTGTGGGCCTACTTTACGCAGGCCCGGTTTGGCTGGGGGCCGGGCATGATCGGTGTCTCACTGGCGAGTTTCGGCATTGCGATGGCCGTTGTGCAGGGTGGTCTGATCAGGATCATTCTGCGCTATTTGGGGGACCGGGGAACGGTGATCTATGGTCTCGTCTTCAACGGGTTCGCCTTCCTCGCCTTGGCCACTGTCACGAGCGGGCCACTCGCGCTGATCCTGACACCCCTGACGGCGTTCGGTGCCGTCGTCACCCCGGCACTTCAAGGCGTCATGTCACGACGCGTCCCCGACGATGCGCAAGGCGAGCTTCAAGGTGTTCTGACCAGTGCCAATGCGCTGGCCATGATCATCTCACCTGTGCTGATGACCCAGGTGTTCGCAGCGGCCACTCGCGAAGGCGGTGATCTCTTTCTGCCCGGCGCGCCATTTCTGGTGTCGATGAGCCTGATGATTGTGTGTCTTGCCATCGTCCTTCCGAGATCCCGCAGCTCCAGCGCTGAAGCCAACTGACCGGCGAGCTTCAGAAAAATCTGTATTGTTCGACGGTAAGTCTGGAAACACGTTCCACAACGTGGTCGTCTGCGCTCAGGCAAAGCACCACGAATAGGCCCAGTATGAAGTTGTCGGACCTCGATATCATTGTCACCGCGCCGCCAGCCCCGGGTTGGGGCGGTCGGTACTGGATCCTTGTAAAACTCACGACAGATACGGGGATCACCGGTTGGGGCGAATGTTATGCTGCCTCGGTGGGTCCGGACGCAATGAAAGTTGTTATCCGCGACGTGTTCGACCGGCACATGGCCGGTGAAAGCCCCGAAAATGTGGAACTGATGTTTCGCCGAGCCTATTCGGCAGGGTTCACGCAGCGCCCCGACCTTACCGTGATGGGCGCGTTTTCCGGGCTTGAGATCGCATGCTGGGACATTCTGGGCAAAGACCGTGACCGGCCCGTATGGGCACTTTTGGGCGGCCGGGTGCAGGAGCGGTTGCGCGCCTACACGTATCTGTACCCCCTCCCCCATCACGACAAATCCGAATTCTGGTCCTCTCCCGACATGGCAGCCGAAACCGCCGCAGCACGTGTCGAAGACGGCTATACGGCGGTGAAGTTCGACCCGGCCGGACCCTACACCATCATGGGTGGCCACCAGCCGTCACAATTCGATGTCGACTTGTCGGTTCACATGTGCGCCGCAATCCGAAATGCAGTTGGATCAAGCGCAGATCTGTTGTTTGGCACCCACGGACAATTCACCGCGGCTGGCGCGATACGGCTGGGCGAAGCGATCTCGGCATACGATCCTCTGTGGTTCGAAGAACCCGTTCCCCCCGATGATGTCGAAGGGTTGGCGACGGTTGCAGCCTCTTGCCTCGTCCCACTCGCGACAGGCGAGCGCCTGACCACGCTGGCCGAGTTTTCATCGGTTTTGCGTGCAGCACCCGCCACGATCCTGCAACCGGCGCTCGGGCGTGCCGGTGGTTTGTGGCAGGGGCGAAAGATTTCGGCACTGGCAGAGGCACATGGAACCCAATTCGCCCCCCATCTTTACGCAGGCCCGGTTGAATGGGCCGCGAACATTCACCTTGCGACCTCGTGCCCGAACACCCTGATGATCGAGACGATTGAGACGTCCTTTCACAATGCGCTGATCGGTGGAAGCATCACCGTTGAACAGGGGCATGTGCGCCCGCCCGAGGGTCCAGGGCTCGGAATCGAGGTTGATGAGGACCTCGCACGTGCGCACCCGTTCACCGGGGAAATGTTGCATCTCGAAATGCAAAAATCAGCGCATCAATATCAGCACCCCTCAGGCTTTGAAGGGGGTGCTCCATCGGTGAAAGAGGCAAACGAGTCGTAAACGCGTTGTTCACGCTTTAGAAACAATCAGTCACACATATCCCGATTTTTATGGCCTTCTTCCCACAGAAGCGGGGCATTTTGGCCAGATTCCAAGGGTTTTGAACATTTGTCTTGAATGCGATACAACCGCACACGATCTTAGGGGCGCAGTTTGGAGTATCGAATGAACGTCGCCGTTTTGCGTCACGCGGGGGGCCGTGTTGCCACATCAGCCTTGTGCGCACTTGCCGTGGTGGGTGCACTCCTGCCACAGGCCGCTGCTGCGTCGAACCAAGCCCCGGGCGAGGTCATCGGTGCCGTGCCACAAGCGCGCTTGTCGCGTGAGGGCAATGTGAGCGTTCTCGAAATCGGCAACGATGTCTTTATCGGGGATATCGTTGCAACCGGCCAATCTGGCGAAGCGCAGGTCGTCTTTCCGGATGACACGCGGATCGTCGTTGGGCCGAATTCTCAGCTCAAGGTAGACCAGGCGATTTTCCGCAACTCCACGACATACCGAAAGCTATCCGTTTCTGCAGTTAAGGGGACCTTTCGGTTCCTCAGCGGCAACAGCCCCAGCCGAGCCTATTCTGTAAAAACACCAACTGCGACGATGGGTGTGCGCGGCACATCTTTTGACTTCGCCGTCAGCGGGCGGGATGCGACCGATCTTTTGGTCTACAACGGTGAAGTCCAGATCTGCGGCCGGCGCGCGCGCTGCGTCGTGGTACCGGGCGGGTGCAATGCCGTGCGCGTGGATCGCCGCGCCAATTTCGCCCAACCCGAAACTTATGGCGAACGTCGATCGATCCTTGACCGCCTATTTCCGTATCACGAACAGCAGTCGACACTTGGCGGAGGGTTCCAAGTGAACCCTGCGCTGTGTGACGACGAAGGCGAAGACCCAACAGCGAAAATCAGACGCACAACTGTGACCGGCGCCGTCGTTGTGTCACCAGCCGTCAAACTTCCACCGTCGATCGAGTCCTCGAACGGCGGTGGCGGAGGGGGTGGATCCGCCGCTTCTGCCTCCCAGGCATCAGGGGTCGCTGGCGCATCAGGCGGAAGCGGCGGCGGTTCGTCCTCGGGCTTTTCGCCGCTTCGCTGACTACAGTTGCCGGACAATACTTGCGTCAAAGTCGCTTAGATCGTTGACTAAGGCCACTTGGACAACACGGGTGGGTTAACTGGCAGTGCGACGCATTTTTCTGATTGCCGTTGTACTTATTGCAGGACTCGTCGTGATCCGAGGGGCCGACCCCGGCCCGGTTTCCGGGGTTAGAGAACTTTACTTCGACACGCTGCAGCGCGCTGCCCCGCGCGAGACGCTGGCTTTCCCGGTTCGGATCATAGACATCGATGAAGCATCGCTCGAAGCTATCGGTCAATGGCCGTGGCCCCGAGATGTCGTGGCTGAAATGACCGATGCTCTCCGCGACCTCGGTGCAGCCGTCATCGTGTTCGATGTTCTTTTTGCAGAACCCGACCGCCTTTCGATTTCCAACCTGTTGCGCGACCCTGAGATTCGGCGCGCCGCCGAAGAGGGTGGACTCACCGACCAGCTCAAGGCGCGCGACAACGACGTGCTTTTTGCAAGATCCCTCGCCTCCACGCAGACGGTATTGGGGATCGCAGATGCGGGCGACGCGGGTCGCGCGCCACCTGCGCCACGCGCAGGATTTGCCGAAGTCGGTGATGCGCCCGGCGCGTCCTTGCTCGAATTGCGGTCCGCCACGCCGATTGTACCGGTGCTCGAAGATGCCGCGACGGGGCTGGGCAGCATCAATTTCAGCCCCCGTGCCGAGGATTCCGTCGTGCGTGAAGTTCCGCTGGTCTGGCGCGGTGCCAACGGTCAGGTCTCCTCTCTTGCGCTCGAGGCGCTCCGGCTCGCGATGGGGGAAAGCACGGTCGTTCTGTTTGGCGTCCCGGGAACGCCCGGCGTGACGTCTATCGGGCTGGGGCCATATGACGTACCGACCACATCCAGCGGCCAAATGAGGGTCTATTTCCGGCCGAATGATACGATTGAGTATGTCTCTGCGGCCGACCTCTTTGACCCTGATCTCGCGCTCGATCTCTTCCCCAAGGTCGAGGGGCATATTGTCTTTGTCGGGACGTCCGCCGCTGGATTGCTCGACATCCGGTCGACGCCGCTGGGGGAGCGTGTGCCGGGAGTTTCGATCCATGCGCAGATCGTGGAACAGATCTTGGCCGAGCGATATCTCATCCGATCGGACCTGACTGCCGGGCTTGAGGTACTGGCACTGACGGCGACGGGGCTTGTCATAACCGCAGGTCTGGCGTTCGCCGGTCCGATTGTGGCGACAGTTGCAGGCGGGGTGGCTGCCGCTGCGGTCGCATTGGGTGGATGGATTGCCTTCGTTCAGAACGGGATCCTGTTTGACGTGACATTTCCGCTATTCGGCGGTTTCCTCGTGTTCGGCAGCCTGGCCGCCTTACAGTATATTGTCAGTGACAGAGAGCGTCGGCTGATCCGGCGGTCGTTTTCGAAATACGTCTCCTCTGACATCCTGCGTGAGATTGAGCGCGCGGGACACCAGCTTCGGCTGGGTGGTGAATCCCGCGATGTCACCGTGATGTTCAGCGACATCCGCAACTTCACACCGCTAAGCGAAACGATGCGGCCGGATGAGCTGGTCAGCCTGCTCAACACGCTTTTTACCGACCTCACCGAAGATATCCTGTCGCAGAAGGGAACCATTGACAAATACATCGGCGACTCGATCATGGCGTTCTGGAATGCCCCTCTGGAAATCGAGGGGCATCGCCGCGCCGCCTGCCTCGCCGCGCTCAATATGCGGTCGACGCTTGCAGCGTTTAACGCACCCCGCGAACAGGCGGGATTGCCGGTGATCGGTGTAAGCATCGGGTTGGCGTCCGGCGCCGCATCCGTCGGTAACATCGGGTCAGCGGCGCGCTACAACTACTCCGTCATCGGGGACACGGTAAACGTCGCGGCCCGGATTGAATCGACCACCCGCCGCGCGGCATACGACATATTGGTGACCCAGAACGTCGCAGATGCTGCACCTGATCTGGCGCTCCTTCCAGCGGGATACCTGTCGCTCAAGGGCGTTTCGGCGCGATCACAAACGTTCATTCTGGTGGGGGATGCCGGTGTCGCGGCACGTGACGACTTTCGCGAACTCCGCGCGGGACATGCCCTGCTGACCGCCGCCATCACAAGTGGCGACCCAATCGACGCGCAGCTAGCGCGGTGTCGCGAATTGGCTGAACAAATTGGTGCAGGCCTGCCCGCGTTCTATGCCGCGCTTCCCGCGCGCGCGGACGACTTTCGCCAGAGCGGCTGAAGCACCACAACCGGGCGAAGCCGGCTTTGCCACCGGCTTGGCCTAGGTCCCGGTTTGCGTTATTTTGTTCGTGATGAGGGTGCACGGACCAGTACGAGGTGGGTTCAGATGTCAGCAATACTCGATGTATGCGAAGGACTACCGCGCGTTACGTTCAACGATGGCGATCAGATCATCGGCGAGGGAGAACAGGGCAATCGCATGTATGTCCTGATCGACGGAGAGGTGATTGTTGAAAAGGGCGGCACAGAAGTGGCCCGCGATGGCACACCCGGATCACTGTTCGGAGAGATGTCGGCACTTCTTGAAACACCATTCAGCGCGACGGTTCGCGCGGACGGGAATGTCAGAATGTACCTTGTCACCGATCCGATTGAATTCCTCGTGACACGCCCGGGCATCGCTGTCCATTCCGCGCGCCTGCTCGCGCAACGTTTGCACGACGCCACAACGTACCTCGCCGATCTCAAGACGCAGTTTCAGGAAAACTCGGATCACTTCGGCATGATGGACCAGATTCTGGATGCGCTGCTTCACCAGCAGCGGCGCAAGACCGAGGATGCGTTCGAAAACCCCGAGGACCCGCGCCTCTAACGGCTCAGGCCGGAATCGCGGGCCACTCTGTAAGCGGGATTGGTTTTGCAGACGGATCGTTGAGATCTATCGACTCCGTCCCTTCCATTGACACCCAATAGGCTCGCCCTGCATCAAGATCGAGCGCGATATGCGCCGGTTCCGGTCCGGGCTGCTGTCCCGTGTTGAACACCCAAGTCTGATCGACCCGATCCACCCACCCACCGTCTTTGACAAAGGGCGCCTGATGGACGTGGCCCGCCAGAACCCAATCTGGCGAGAATTTCTCGATCCATCCACGCAGCGCCACGTCCCCAAAGGATCGCGCACCGCCCCACGCCGTCACGCTGTCGGATGGCGGAGCGTGGTACAACCACAGCCACCTCTGTCCGTTGGAAGGAACCGATCCTTGTAAGAACACCCCGATTTCATCTCGCGTAGCAGGACCATCCCACCACGGGCAGGCCGTTACACAGACGTCGCCGACCTGTTGCGAATTCCCATCCGCCAGAATGCCATCGCGCGCTAAGTCGCTTTGCCACGCGGCAGCCGCTTCTCCGTCCGCACGCCGGTCGGTCAGATCATGATTGCCGGAACAGATTGCCACGCGTGTAAGCTGAGATATCTGGCGCAGGTATGCAGACACCACCACCAACTGCGCCCGGCGGTCGACGATCGAACTCACTTCAAGCAAATCCCCCGCAATCACGACCAGATCAAACCCCGGCGCCCGCGCCTTGAGCCAGTCGAATTGCTTTAGGGCATAGTGTAGATCCGACACCACAAGAATGCGCATGTCCGCCCTCCCAAGAAACTATAACATGAAAGAATTTTCAGGCCTACGTTTCTCTGCTTCCGCAGCACACGCTTTCACAAATCACAAAGGGCATGGCGATCCCGCGAGGACTCGAACCCCGAACCTGCCGATTAGAAGTCGGCTGCTCTATCCAGTTGAGCTACGGGACCGCTGAGCCCGTTGTGGCGATGGAGGCCCGGATTGACAAGCCTTTCGGACACTCTTGCTCAATTGCCTAGCATGTCATAACCGTGAACACAGTTCACAGGGGTGATCATGGCACGCGGAACAGAAGAAAAACGTGAGGCATTAAAAGCCAGACTCGTCGAAATTGCCGAAGAAACCATCGCGGAGCGCGGGATCTCTGCCCTACGTGCGCGCACGATTGCAAATCAGGCGGGATGCGCGGTCGGTGCCATTTACAACGTTTTTGGGCATCTCGATGACCTCGTCCTTGCCGTGAACGGTCGTACGTTCCTGCGCTTGGGGGCTGAGGCAGACGCCGCACTTGAGGGGTGCGAGTCCCTGCCGCCGCAAGAGCGCCTGGTGCGACTGGCAATCGCTTACCTGCACTTTGCGACAGAGAACCCAAACGCATGGCGCAGCCTTTTCGATGTCGAGATGTCGACCGAAACCGATATTCCCGAATGGTACCTTGCTGCGTTGGGCAAGCTCTTTGCACATATCTCGGGTCCTTTGTCCGAGATGCACCCCGAGACGTCTCCACAAGAGATCGATTTGCTAACCCGTGCGCTCTTTTCTGCCGTTCATGGGATCGTGCTACTTGGTCTTGAACGTCGCATCTCAGCCGTTCCACCAGCGCAGCTTGAAACCATGATCCGCATGGTTCTATTGGGCGAATTCCGGAAACAATAGGTTTCTGAACACCGTTCACATTTTTGTTGAACGCTGTTCAAACTCCGCTATAAGTAATTTATGAACGATGTTCAAAAAAAGGAGAGAGGAATGCTTTCAACCCTCAAGACACTGATTGCCGGAAGCAGTGCGCGCACCGAGGACAAGGTCAAAGACGCGTATGCGATTGAACTCATCGAACAAAACCTGCGATTGGCCGAGGGCAATCTTGGCGGCGCAAAGGCGACACTTGCCAGCCTCATCCAACGCCAACGCCAGGAAAATCGGACACTCAAATCACTCAATGGGCGGATCGAAACCCTCACGACGCGCGCCACGGAAGCTCTGGCGTCGGAGGAAGTCGCGCTGGCGGAAGAGGCAGCCACAGCAATCGCTGAGCTTGAGAACGAACGACACTTGCGTGAGGAAACGTGCGCAAGGCTTGACGCCCGCATCATTCAACTGCGCGCCGGCGTCGATGCGGCGCACCGTCGGATCGTCGACTTAAAACAAGGCGCCATCACCGCGCGCGCCATACGCCGGGAACGTGACGCCCAAGCCCGGCTAGGCACAAACCTGAGCGGCAGGTCTGCCGCCGACGAGGCAGAAACGCTTATCAAACGCGTGGTCGATCAGGACGATCCTTTTGAGCAAGGCGTGATCCTAAAGGAAATCGACAACAGCCTTTCTCAGCAAGGGATAGACGAGAAACTCGAAGCACGCGGATTTGGTCCGCAGACCCGTTCAACCGCCAGCGGCGTTCTGGCTCGCCTCAAAGACAAAGCCTAATTTCAGTCAACAAGGAGAAAAGACATGAACCGTGACGACGACAACAAACTCATCACCGCCTTTAATGCCCTGGGTGTGGCGACCGCCTATGCAATGCTTGGACTGTCAATTTGGATGGCGCCTATCAACCTGGCGACCAAGGGGTTCTGGGCGCTCGGCATCCTGCTTTTGACCCTCGCATTGGTCAACTATGTCAAATATCGCTTTGATGCCAGACTGCGCGAGGACCGCATTCAACGCCTTGAAGAGGCCCGCAACGAGAAGCTTCTCGAAGAATATGTGGGCGAAAAAACCACATCCAGCTAAGCGAACGTGCCCCGTTAGCATAATGGGCCCCAAGCATTTGGGGTCCATTTTTCTATGTCAGTGTCCGCGTCATAAACGCCGAATGTGGATCATCCAGATATGTCCCAAACGGTCCGCAGCTTTCAAATCCGTGACGCGCGTAGAGCCGTCGCGCGGGGGCGAAATGCTCGGTCGCGCCCGTTTCAAGGCTGACCCGTGAAAACCCTTCGGCGCGCGCCTCGTTGAGAATATGCGTCAACATGAACGCCCCGACCCCGCGCCCACGTGCCGCTTCGACCGTGTGCATCGACTTGATCTCTGCATGACGGTCGTCAAGCCGCTGAAATGCCCCGACGGCCAACATCTGCTCAGGGTCCGAGAGGGAAAAGAACCGCACATTCGGCGAGGCAAGCGCGCTGCCATCCTTGGCATGAACGCTCTCCGCCGGTGTGATCGACCGCATAAGATCCAGATGTGCCGCAATAATCGCCGCAGGCTCGGGCGCCAATGGGCTGTCAGCTCGAAGCGTCAGAAATGTCAGTGGGTCCACGCTCCGCGGCGGTTTGTGGCAAAGTTTTCACCATAACCGCCCGGCCGGATATTCGGCTTGCGCTTGTTGGGCTCGAAAACCTGCGCGTCGATCCCGTTGTCCTTGGCATAGTCAATCGCCTCGGCCTTGGTCTCGAACCGCAAACGCACTTGCGCTTGGGTGTCGTCGGAACTGGTCCACCCCATCAAAGGGTCAATCTCACGCGCAGTGGCCGGAGCAAATTCCAGAACCCAATGATGCGTTTTGGCGGTTCCCGATGACATTGCGGTCCGGGCAGGCTGATAGATGCGCGCGCGCACGGCTGGCTCTCCTGTTGTTCGTGTCGTTTATGGGGACAAGCCCGCCCGAACTCAAGAGGGGCGCGACGTGAAGACGCTGTCAGCCGGACTCTGGTGTGAGGGGTGGTGAGTGACGAGCCCGGCCGACAGCTTTGCTGCTTGCCAAAGAAGCGTATTACAACCTAAGCGATATTTGCAAGCCCTTTGTGCGCCTATAAATTTATCAATCGCCTGTATCCCGACTCCCAACGCCTCACAAGACGCGTCCAAGCCCGCGACTCCTGACATCTCCTGTCAGGAGTGCCCCTTGAACCCGACGCCGCGCGGCGCAACATTAAGGGGCCGATCCCCGGAGACCCCAGATGCACAACAACTCGCCCGAGCAGATGCCTGTCTTGCACGCCGCCGCACCCGATGTGCGGACGCGGGAAAAGCTGGAGGGCGGCAAAGCCTTCGCGATGCATTCCGAATTCAAACCCGCCGGTGATCAGCCGACGGCGATCGCTGAACTCAGCCAAGGCGTCCGGGACGGCGAGCGCGATCAGGTCCTGCTGGGCGCGACGGGAACGGGCAAGACCTATACCATGGCAAAGGTGATCGAAGAAACCCAGCGCCCGGCGATCATCCTCGCCCCGAACAAAACGCTCGCTGCCCAGCTTTATGGGGAGTTCAAAGGGTTCTTTCCCGATAACGCGGTCGAATACTTCGTCAGCTACTACGACTATTATCAGCCCGAGGCCTATGTCCCGCGCTCGGACACATACATCGAAAAAGAAAGCCAGATTAACGAACAGATCGACGCATGCGCCACTCGGCCACGCGCGCGCTGCTTGAACGGGACGATGTGATCATCGTCGCCTCTGTCTCGTGCATCTACGGTATCGGCTCTGTAGAGACCTATGGTGCGATGACGCAGGACCTGCACGCGGGCCGTGAATACGACCAGCGCAAGGTCATCGCCGATCTGGTCGCGCAACAATACCGCCGAAACGATCAGGCGTTCCAACGCGGCTCGTTCCGGGTGCGCGGCGACAGCCTGGAAATCTGGCCCGCGCACCTTGAAGATCGGGCGTGGAAGTTGTCGTTCTTCGGCGAAGAGCTGGAAAACATCACCGAGTTTGACCCGCTTACCGGCGGGAAAACCGATACCTTTGATCGCGTCCGGGTCTATGCCAACTCGCATTACGTTACGCCCAGACCAACGCTCAATCAGGCCCAGAACAGCATCAAAAAGGAACTGCGGCAGCGGCTCGACCAATTGGTGTCCGAAGGCAAACTGCTTGAGGCGCAGCGGCTCGAGCAGCGCACGAACTTTGACCTTGAGATGTTGGAGGCGACC
>Ga0064014_10088_pt1 | contig 41169 bp, 36 predicted proteins | sample CrowatWCoCulture_2_FD_61584 | JGI IMG/M metagenome (GOLD analysis project Ga0064014, IMG submission 61584) | Marine cyanobacteria communities from the University of California, Santa Cruz, USA, analyzing cyanobacterial DNA methylation -... | ecosystem: Host-associated > Microbial > Bacteria >...
TGTACTCGTTTGATCACGAAGACGCCAACGGCCAGTTCGAAACCGACTTCAAATACGCTGACGCCCTGACGATGTCTGATCGCCTGGTGTTCTTCCGGATGATGGCCAACGAGATTGCCCGCAAACATGGCGCTTTCGCCAGCTTCATGCCCAAGCCCTTTGCCGACCGCACTGGCAGTGGCGCCCACTACAATATGTCGCTGGCGGACCTGAAGACCGGCGAAAACCTGTTCGAGCCCAAGGGCGACGACCTGCACAACTGCGGCATCAGCAAGATCGCCTATCACTTCACTGCGGGTGTGCTGAAACACGGCGCTGCAATCAGTGCCGTGATCGCGCCGACGGTGAACAGCTACAAGCGACTGGTGCGCCAGGGCAGCATGTCGGGCTCCACCTGGGCACCGGTGTTTATGTGTTATGGCTCCAACAACCGTACCAATATGATCCGGATTCCCGGTATGGGTGGTCGCATTGAATGCCGTGCCGCGGACATTGCCTGCAATCCGTACCTTGGCAGTGCCCTGATATTGGCCGCTGGCCTGGAAGGCATCCGTGAAGGTCTGGACGCGGGCGTACCCCACCACGAGAACATGTACAACTACAGCGATGCCGAGATCACCGAGCAGGGCATCGAGTATCTGCCCCGGAACCTGGGCGAGGCCGTGGAGGCTTTTGAGGCCGATCCGCTGGCGAAAGAAGTCTTCGGTGAAGCCATGTTCAACAGCTTCATCGAATACAAGAAAGGGGAGTGGGAGAGCTATCAGAACCACGTGTCGGCCTGGGAAGTGGACCGTTATCTGAAAATGTTCTGATAGCTACAGGGCCTGATGTCAGCTTCGGAAGCCTGGATCGATGCGGTCCAACTTCCGGAGAAGTCCTGGCCAGGCAAGGTTGCCACCCATGCCCTTGGTGACCTTTTTGGCCTGCTCCCGAATGGAGCTGAGAATGGTATCGGGAATACGTACCAGCGGCTGGCCTCCGGACATGGCCTGAATCTGGACCTCGCAGGCGCGCTGCAGGATGTACATGTTCAGGAAGGCCTCGGCGACGCTGGGTCCCGTGGTCAGCAGGCCGTGGTTGCGCAGGATCATGAAACGGGCGTGGCCCAGATCTGCCTGCAGGCGCGCTTTCTCGTCTTCGCGCAGCGCCACGCCTTCGTAATCGTGGTACGCGAGTCCGGATAGCGGAAAAAGACTTTGCTGGGACAAGGGCAGCAAGCCTTCCTTCTGCGCTGACACAGCGACACCGGCGGTCGTGTGGGTGTGCATGACACAGGCAGCATCCTCACGAACCGCATGGATGGCGCTGTGAATGGTGAAACCGGCAGGGTTGATGTCGAAATCGTCTGGATTGATCTTGTTGCCTTCCTGATCAATGCGCACCAGGCTGGAAGCCGTAATTTCCTCGAACATCATTCCGTAGGGGTTGATCAGGAAATGATGCTCGTCACCGGGAATTCGCACCGAGAGATGGGTGAAGATAAGGTCGTCCCAGCCGTAGAGAGCAATCAGTCGGTAGGCGGCGGCAAGGTCAATGCGAAGCTGCCACTCCTCCTCACTGACTTCACCCTTTTTGGATGGAATTGCCAATTGCTCGGACATAGTGCTGACCCCTCGGAATCGGTTGGTTTTATTGTTGATTGACGGTCAATGTAGCGCCCGCAAGAATCGGATGGAAGGGGGCGAAGCAAACGCGCATCATATGGATGATGGGTTGTGCGCACATGAAGGAGCCGAAGCATGGAAAGTTTCCGAACCCCGATGCAGGACGAGAAGGATAGTGACGCGAAAGCATCCATGCCCGTTGCCGATCGAATGGTCGCACTGGCCAGGTACATCGAGAGCCGGCCAGATGAACCGTTGAGCCTTGCCGACCTCGGCGCTGTGGTTGGGTTGTCGCCATCCCGCGTACAGCGGGTGTTCAAGGAAACCTTCGGTGTCTCACCAAAGGCTTATCAGGATGCACTGCGCCTGAACCACTACAAGCGGGCGTTGAGAACAGGCCGGACCGTGACCGATGCAATCTACGATGCCGGCTTTGGTTCGGTCAGTCGCGTCTATGGCAAGGCAGACCGACAGGTCGGCATGCCGCCTTCCCGCTACGGCAAGGGTGGGGAAGGTGAAACCATTGCCTATGCCTGCCGGGAAACGGCTCTCGGCCTGCTGATGATGGCCGCCACTGATCAGGGTGTGTGTTTTGCCGAATTCGGGGATGATGAGACGGCACTGGGAGATCAGTTACAGAAGGAGTTTCCGAAGGCTCGACTGGCTCCGTCTGGGGCAAAGGGATCGCCGGAGCTGGATGCGTGGATGTTGGCTCTGGATGAGCATTTGAGCCAGAACATGCCCAGACCGGATGTCCCTCTGGATATCCGTGGCACCGCATTCCAGACACGCGTCTGGAAACTCCTGCTAAGCGTCCGTGAAGGTGAGGTGGTGAGTTACACGGAGCTGGCAAGGCGACTGGGCGAGCCTAAAGCTGTTCGAGCGGTGGCCTCCGCCTGCGGCCGGAACCGCATCGCCGTGCTGATTCCCTGCCATCGTGTCTTGCGAAGCGACGGCTCCCTCGGCGGTTACCGCTGGGGCCTCGACCGAAAACAGCAATTGCTGGAGAAAGAGCGCTCAGCCTCGACCCAGTAGCACCCAGAACTGTCGCTGGAAAAACGCCGTTTCCTGTTTCAACGAAAACAGCTTCGGCGCAAACAGCCAGGTCTGGGTAATGCCCATCAGATAGGTGTAACTCAGCAGTCCCAGATCCTCCGGGTCTTCCTGTGTAGAAATCAGACCCTGCTCAGCTGCCTGGGCAACCAGGTGCCGGAACATCGCAATAATCGACCGGGTCAACGCCCGTTCCCGCTTCAGCGTTCGGCTCATGGCATCGGTTAGTTCGGTCTTGTTCAACAGAATCTCGAACGACTGACGATACTTCCGGTCATTGGCCAACAAGCTCAGCCAGCGTTCAATAAAATGATCCATGGCCTCAATGGGCGTTTCCCGCATGCCAGAACACTCCGCGACCAGGGCTTCCAGCGGTTCCTGGGAGTAGGCAAGAACGGCTTCGTAAAGATCATCCTTGTTCTCGAAATGCCAGTAGATCGGCCCACGGCTACAACCGGCTTCTTTGGCAATACGGCTCAAGGTCGTCAGTGAGTAACCGTCCCGGCTAAACAACTTTAGCGCGGCTTCAAGCACGGTCAGGCGGGTTTTCTCGGCATCTTCCTTGGTACGACGCATAAATAGATTTTTCTCGGCGGCTGATCATGAGGTTGGACGATTGGGTTTGGGGTGCCTTTCCAAAACTATGCGGAGCCATGGATGGCGGAGCCCAAGCGCCACATGGATGTGCCGCAAGGAGCGTGTTTTGGAAAGGCACCCCAAACCCAATCCACCTCCGAAGCCCACAAAAAAGGGCACGAACATCGTGCCCTCGGCTAACCATCAAGGCAAGCAATCAGAGGCTCAGATCTCCCCGTCTGCCGCCATCTCCATGTAGCTGTCGTTAAACCGAAGCTTCACGTTCCCTGAGTCACCCATGATCGACCCATCCGGAAACTCGATGCCAACGAAGTCCGGGCTCATGGCGCCCTGGCCGAGCAGTCCCTTGTCAAAAGAGAACTGGCGAACGCTGTCCATGGCTTCCCGCGCTTCTTCGCTGTTAATGAAATCCACTGACATCTGCGGTTCCCAGAACATCTTCATGCCGGCCAATTGAGCCTCATAACCGGCCTGGTCGGTGCCGGAGAGCTCTCCGAGAAATGCCCGCGCTTCCTGACCTTCTTCACTGTCGGAGGCGAGAATGCTCATGGTTTCATACCAGGCGCCGACCAGCGCCTTGCCCAGCTTCGGGTTGTCTTCCAGGGTTTCCGTGTTCACCAGGGTCAGATCCTTGATATGGCCCGGAATCTGGCTGGAATCGAACAGCTTGGTGGCACCCGGGTAGGCTTCCACTTCCGCCAGCAGCGGGTTCCAGGTAGCCACGTGGCGGACATCATCGGTCTGGAACGCCGAAACCAGATCGGCGTCGGAAATGTTCACCACGCTGATATCCCGCTCTTCCAGACCAACGGTGTTCAGCGCACGGACAAGCAGGTAATGGGAAACGGACAGCTCAACCAGGTGCACGGTTTCGCCTTCCAGATCGGCAATGGACTCCGCATCCTTGGATACAAGGCCATCGTTGGCATTTGAGTAGTCACCGACGATCAATGCGGTGGTGTCCACGCCAGAGGCTGCCGGGATCGACAGACCGTCCATGCTGGTGGCGACCACCCCGTCAAACTGGCTGGCGGTGTACTGGTTGATGGATTCGATGTAGTCGTTCACCTGCACGATATCCACCTCGATATCGTACTTGTCCGCCCACTTTTTCATGATTCCGTAGTCCTCGGCATACTGCCAGGGCACCCAGCCGGCATAGATGGTCCAGGCGATGCTGAAGGAGTCCTTTTCCTGGGCCATTGCACCCATGGACAGGGAGGCCGTGAACAGACCGGCCGCCAGACGTTTGGTGATGTCGCGTGTATTCATGGTGTCTCTCCTCGGGCCTTGCCCGTGTTTGCAGGTTTGGTCTTTCTTCAGTTTTTTGGGGTTGCTGGCATTACTCGGTAATCTCTTCGACAATCACGACCGGCGTGCCGGGCGAAACCGCCTGTCCCGCTTCCCGACGCACGTCAACCACGCGTCCGGTTACGGGGCTCAGTAATTCGATTTCCATCTTCATGGATTCAATAACCGCCACCGGCCGCTGGGCATCGATGGTGTCGCCTGGCTTGACCAGGCACTCCCAGAGGTTACCGGCTACGTGGCTTTCTACCGCGTGCTGGCCTGCTGGCAGGTTGGCAATGTCGTCTTCGCCCGTGTCCTCGATCGGTGCTTCGGAGCTGAAGTTGATCTGGCCCGACTCGATCCAGCGCTGCAGTTCCTCGTCGAAGGCTTGTTTGCGCTTGGCTGTGAAGGTCTGGATTTCGTCGTCGTTGTTCGCCAGAAACTGCTCGTAGTCCTTCAGGTTGAAGCGGGTTTCCTCGACCTTTATCGGGTAGTCGCCATTGGGAAAGTCCCGTCGGATTTGCTGCAGTTCTTCGGCACTGACCTCGTAGAAGCGCACCTGGTCAAAGAACCGGAGCAGCCAGGGCTTGCCGGGCTCGAAGAAATCGGTGGTGCGGTAGCGATTCCACATCTGCAGGGTACGACCGACAAACTGGTAGCCGCCTGGCCCTTCCATGCCGTAGATGCACAGGTAGGCGCCGCCGATGCCCACGGAGTTCTCCGCGGTCCAGGTTCGTGCCGGGTTGTATTTGGTAGTCACCAGCCGGTGCCGGGGATCCAGCGGCGTGGCCACCGGTGCGCCCAGATAGACATCGCCCAGGCCCATGACCAGATAGCTCGCCTCGAAAAGCGTCTTCTTCACCTCATCGATGCTGTCCAGCCCGTTAATACGGCGGATGAATTCCAGGTTGCTCGGGCACCAGGGGGCGTCCTTGCGCACTGACTGCATGTACTTGGCGATGGCGGTCTGGCAGGCCTCGTCATCCCAGGACAGGGGCAGGTGCACGATGCGTGCGGGCACATCCCACTCGGGCTGCTTTTCCAGTTCCTTTTCGGCGCTGATCAGCAGATCCAGCAGCGTGCGCTGGTTCAGCTTCTGGCTGTCGTAATGCACCTGCAGGGAACGGATGCCGGGTGTCAGCTCCAGAATGGCGTCGTGATTCTGATCGCGCAGCCACAGCATCAGCGCGTGGGCGCGGAAGCGCAGGCGGATATCCAGCTCCATTGGGCCGTATTCCACCAACACGTAGTTGTCGCCGGCGGCCCGATAAACCACGCCGGTTTCGTGTTCATCGTCACTGAGTGCCGCCAGAACCGGGGAGGTTGGTGTGATCGGTTTGATATGGGCGGTCGCTGCGGTCAGGGTGGCGATGGACTCGTCGAGGGCTTCCCGCAGGGCCACGGCCTGGTCCTGACTTACCGGAACAAATTGGACCTTGTCACCGGCTTTCAGCTGGCCCAGTTTCCAAAGGTCAGCGCTGATGACCGTCACCGGGCAGACAAAGCCGCCCAGGCTGGGGCCATCGGGACCGAGAATCACCGGCATATCGCCGGTGAAATCCACGGTGCCAACGGCGTAGGCGTTGTCGTGGATATTGGACGGATGCATACCGGCCTCGCCGCCATCACTGCGCGCCCACTCCGGTTTCGGGCCAATCAGGCGAACGCCGGTGCGGCTCGAGTTGTAGTGAATCTCCCAGTCGCTGGCGAAGAAGGTGTCTATATCTTCCCCAGTGAAGTAATCCGGCGCGCCATGGGGCCCATAGGTAACGTGCAGTTTCCAGGTCTTGCCGATGGTCGGTTTCAGTGCGGCTGACAGGGTGGTCAGGGGGGTAGGTTCGAAATCTGCCAGCGCCAGCACATCGCCGGCCCGCAAGGCGCGGCCGCAATGGCCGCCAAACTGGCCGAGCGTAAAGGTGCTGCAGGAGGTCAGATACTCGGGGCAGTCCAGCCCTCCGCGGAACAGCACATAGGCCCGGGCGCCGTCCGCCGTGGTGGCGCCAAGCTTCAGGGTGGCACCGGCGGGTACGTCTATCACCTGCCAGAAAGCCACGGGCTGATCATCCAGCGTGGCGTCCAGTTGGGCGCCCGTCAGCGCAATCTGGGTGGCGCGGTTGAAGGTGAGCACCGGCCCCTTCAGCGTGATTTCCAGGCCGGGAGCCCCTTCGGGATTACCCAGCAGTCGATTGCCAAGCCGGAACGAATAACTGTCGAAAGGACCCGACGGTGGGACGCCGATTTCCCAGTAGCCGATGCGCCCGGGGTAGTCCTGAATAGTGGTCAGGGTGCCGCCACTGAGCACATCCACTGTGGCCGGCTGGTAATCGAATTCGTTCAGGGTGCGGGTGAACAGTCGCCCCTCGGCGAAGCTCGGGTCATCCAGTACCTGACGCACATACTTGAGGTTGGTTTCGATACCGTAGAGCTGGCTGTCGTCGAGTGCCTGCATCAACCGCTGACGGGCGGACTCGCGATCGGCCTCATGCACGATGACTTTGGCGAGCATGGGATCATAGAGCGGCGACACCTCCGTACCTGGTTGGATCCAGGTGTCGATTCGCAGGCCATCCTGTTCGGGCCAGGCCACGTTGGTGAGCAAACCAGCCCCGGGCTGGAAGTCCTTGTTAGGATCTTCCGCATAGATCCGGGCCTGGATGGCATGGCCAGACGGGACAAGGTTGCTGCTTAGTTCTGACAGGTCGGGCAGGGTGCCGGCGCCCAGCTCCACCATCCAGCGCACCAGGTCCACACCAAATACTTGTTCGGTAACACCGTGCTCCACCTGTAAGCGGGTGTTCACTTCCAGAAAGTAGAACTCGGTGGTGTCCGGGTCATAGATAAACTCAACAGTGCCGGCACTGCGGTAGCTGATACTTTCGCCCAGCTGGCGCGCGGTGGCGTGCATGCGGGTGCGCACGTCTTCGGTGAGCCCCGGCGCCGGGGCTTCCTCAATCACTTTCTGGTTCCGGCGTTGAGCGGAACAGTCCCGCTCGCCAAGCGCCAGCACCTGGCCCCGGCCATCACCGAACAACTGCACCTCAACATGGCGAGCGTGTTCCACGAATTTTTCCAGGAACACGCCGCTGTTGCTGAAGTTGTTCTGGCTCAGGCGCTGGACGGACTCGAAGCTCTTGCTGAGATCGTCCGGGCCGTAGCAGCGGGACATGCCGATGCCGCCACCGCCGGCTGTGCTTTTGAGCATCACCGGGTAGCCGATGGTGTTGGCGGCGTTCAGTGCCTCCTCCAGATCGGTCAGCAAGCCCGTGCCCGGGAGCAGCGGCACGCCGGCGCTTTCCGCCAGTGACCGGGCCGTATGCTTGAGACCAAATTGCTCCATCTGCTCTGGTGTCGGACCGAGGAAGACCACACCCTCGGCGTCACAGCGCCGGGCAAAGTCGGCGTTTTCGCTGAGGAAGCCGTAACCGGGGTGGATGGCGCCGGCACCACTCCTGCGGATCACCTCGAACAGCTTGTCCTGGTCCAGGTAGGTGGCTGCGGCCGGGCCCTCGCCGAGGGAATACGCCTCGTCCGCCTGACGCACGTGCAGGGAATCGGAATCCGCCTCGGCGTAGACCGCCACGGAGGTGAGGCCCATGGTCCGCAGCGTGCGGATCACTCGACAGGCGATGGCACCCCGGTTCGCGATCAGGACTTTGTCGAACGTTCCGTTCAGCTCCATACCAGCACCTCAATCGGTGTCGGGTTCCAGCCGTTGCAGGGATTGTTCAGCTGCGGGCAGTTGGAGATCATCACCAGCACGTCCATCTTCGCCTCCAGCTCCACGTACTTGCCGGCATCGGAAATGCCATCGGCGAAGGTCAGGCCGCCATCGGCGGTCACTGGCACATTCATGAAGAAGTTGATGTTGTGGGTAATGTCGCGCTTGGTCATGCCCAGCTCTTCGTGCTCGGTCACCGCTACCAGCCAGCTGTCGCGGCAGGCGTGCATGCACTTTTTCTCAAGGGCATATCGCGTGGTGTTGCTCTCGGCCGCGCAGGCGCCACCGAGGGTGTCGTGACGGCCACAGGTATCAGCGGTGATTTCCAGCATCACGTTGTTTTCCGAGGACATCAGTTTCGAGCCGGCGGTCAGGTACACATTGCCCTGCTCGCGGATGGTGTCCACGGCGCTGTAGCGTTCGGTGGGGTTGTGGGCGTTGTAGAACAGAGTGTCGGCGGCCTGGTTGCCTTCCAGGTCCAGGATCCGGACGGTCTGGCCGGCTTTCACCACTTTCAGGAAATACTCGCCAGCCGGCACGGTTTCGCGGAAGGCGGCATTTTCGGGCTTCAATGTGCTTTGCTTGATCATCTCCGGCCTCCCATTACTGCATCAGGTGATAAAGAGCGGTGTTGGCAAATGCCCGTGTCGCCTCGGGCGACGAGGTTTTGCACGGATCGGCATCGGTCACCGGGGCCGCCTTGAACAACTGGTACCGCAGCGGATGGCTGGGGTATTCGCTGGCCGGATTCATCGGATGCGGGCAGGTGTGCAGCACCACGATGGTGTCCATCTCGAATCGAAGGTCCACTGTGGCGCCGGCGTGGGAGTGACCCTCGGCGAAAGTCATGTTGCCGTCTTCGTCGGTATTTACTTTGCTGAACCAGTTCAGGTTGGCGGTCAGGTCTTTCTTGCCGAGGCCGTACTTGGCCAGCTCGTTCAGGAAGCTGTTGAACCCATTCCGGTGGTAGTGATTATGGGCTTCCTGATAGGTCTTTTTGCCCCAGCGCTTTTCCACCAGATCGGCATTGCAGGTGCCGGCGACGGTGTCGTGCCAGCCCAGGTCATCGCGGATGATGGAGGCAAATACCCGGCCCATGTCCGAGAGCAACACGTGGCCCTTGGTGAGCAGGAAGGTGTGCTGGTTTTTCAGGGTGTCCGGCATGTTGTACCGCTCGAGCGGGTTCTCGGGGTTGTACATCAACATGCCGACGTTGGCACCGCCGGTTTCGTCAATCAGGCGCAGCACGTGGCCGCGGCGCATGATAAAGGACCAGTGGGATCCGCCGGGAATCAGATCGTCGTAGAGGGGGGTTGCGGTTTGCAACATGGCCTTTTCCTCCTGGTTAGGGCATTTAAAAAGCGAGAGGCGTCAGTAACTGAGCGATCCTCCCGGGCTTTTGTCCCGCCGTGTAACCTTGGAAAAGGTCGTCAACTCTCGGACCAGCCGTCTGCACGGATTGATGGCAGACCGGAACCCTAGTTGACCATTGGTCAGATTGTGGCGCGTTGATTGTGGTTTCAGTAACCGACTTCTCGCTGCGTAATGGATACTCTGCAGAGTCCATGCCAATCGCTAAATTACTGTTTTTATTGTGGTGGGATTTGAGGTGTCTGACAGGTCTGCTTCTTGCCTGGGCGAGCGCACTGTTTTTGTGCATCGAGCAGTGCCTTTCCTGTGCATTTATTTTCGGAGAGTGATTTCGGAGCCGCGCCAATGGTGGCATGGCCTTCGAGCCATCTACTACCAAGGGAGGAGTTTTTCGCCTCCATCGCACCATTCAACTTTCCGGGTTTGGCGTCTACATTGAATGGGTAAACGCGAAAGGCCGCGTTGCCCTGCGACAAACACAACAAGAGGTCGAGATCATGATCTACGCACAACCAGGAAAGGATGGCTCCGTCGTTTCTTTCAAATCCCGTTACGAGAACTACATCGGTGGGGAGTGGGTTGCCCCGGTAAAAGGCCAGTATTTCGAGAACATCACACCGGTCACTGGCAATGTGATCTGTGAAATTCCGCGCTCCAGTGCCGAAGATATTGATCTGGCCCTGGACGCAGCGCACAAGGCGGCACCTGCGTGGGGCAGGACCTCTCCCACCGAGCGTTCCAACATCCTGCTGAAAATTGCGGACCGCATCGAGGCCAACCTCGAGAAGCTCGCAGTCGCTGAAACCTGGGACAACGGCAAGGCCGTGCGCGAAACCCTGAACGCCGACATTCCCCTCGCGGCTGATCACTTCCGCTACTTCGCGGGTTGTCTTCGTGCCCAGGAAGGCCACATGGGCGAGATCGACCACAATACCGTGGCATACCATTTCCACGAGCCGCTGGGCGTGGTTGGTCAGATTATTCCCTGGAACTTCCCGATTCTGATGGCGGCCTGGAAACTGGGTCCCTGTCTGGCCGCCGGTAACTGCACCGTGTTGAAGCCTGCGGAGCAGACCCCTGCCAGCATTCTGGTCCTGATGGAAATCATTGGCGACCTGCTGCCGCCAGGCGTACTGAACATCGTGAACGGTTATGGCATTGAGGCTGGCCAGGCCCTGGCCACCAGCAAGCGCATCGCCAAGATTGCGTTTACCGGCTCCACCCCGGTTGGCTCCCACATCCTCAAGTGCGCGGCTGAAAACATCATCCCGTCCACGGTTGAGCTGGGTGGCAAATCGCCGAACATCTACTTCTCCGACGTGATGAAGGCCGAGCCGGAATTCATCGACAAGTGCGTGGAAGGTCTGGTGCTGGCGTTCTTCAACCAGGGCGAAGTCTGCACCTGTCCTTCACGGGCACTGGTCCAGGAAGACATGTTCGAAGAGTTCATGCAGAAGGTGGTTGAGCGGACCAAGTCGATCAAGCGCGGCAACCCGCTGGACACCGACGTTCAGGTTGGCGCCCAGGCGTCCAAGGAACAGTTCGACAAGATCATGTCCTACCTTGCCATCGGTAAGGAAGAAGGCGCTGTGGTGCTGACTGGTGGCGACCGCGAGCACCTGGATGAAGAGTTCAACAATGGCTTCTACATCCAGCCGACCCTGTTCAAGGGCGACAACAAGATGCGCGTGTTCCAGGAAGAAATCTTCGGGCCGGTCGTGGGTGTTACCACCTTCAAGACCGAGGAAGAAGCCCTGGCCATCGCCAACGACACCGAGTTTGGTCTGGGTGCCGGTGTATGGACCCGCGACACCAACCTCGCCTACCGGATGGGCCGCAACATCCAGGCTGGTCGGGTGTGGATGAACTGCTACCACGCTTACCCGGCTCATGCTGCCTTCGGTGGTTACAAGAAGTCCGGTGTCGGCCGTGAGACCCACAAGATGGCGCTCGAGCACTACCAGCAGACCAAGTGCATGCTGACCAGCTACGACACCAACCCGCTGGGTTTCTTCTGAATCTGTGAGCGGTAAGCGGGCCTCCCACACGGGCCCGCCTGTGAGTCAGCACATTGGATGTGCACCTTCATCCCCCGGTGTCTGGCCGGGGCGACTCTCTGATGAGAGTTCGGGTTTTTCTGTCACTCTCTTTGGCCCTTCCCAGGGCCTTTTTTCGTTTCAGACCAGGGCGCCAGTCTGCTGCTGGTTTTTGCGACCTAGGGAGGCACCAAAACAGTTCCAAAGTACCATATTGGCCCCTTGCCCCGGCCGATAGGATGGGAACTGGGTTATCGGCAATGTCGTTGATTCACCCGCAATGCGCTAACAATCATGACAATAGAGGTGAGCATTATGTGGACCAAACCAGCCTACGAAGATCTCCGCATCGGTTTCGAAGTCACCATGTACTTCGCCAACCGCTGAGTGCTGAAGCGGCCAGCCACGGGCTGGCCGTTTTGCTTGGAGTGACCCACCATGTTGATTTACGTTCTGGGCTCCGCTGCAGGCGGTGGCTTTCCCCAGTGGAACTGTAACTGCGCCAACTGCGACGGCTTCCGTAAGGGCACCCTGAACGCCCGGGCCCGCACCCAGTCTTCCATTGCCATCAGTGAAGACGACGAGCACTGGATTCTGTTCAACGCCTCCCCCGACATTCGTGCCCAGCTGGCTTCTTTCGAAGCGATGCAGCCGGCCCGGGCTCTGCGCGATACTGGCATTAACGCCATCGTGCTGATGGACAGCCAGGTGGACCACACCACCGGTTTATTGTCCCTGCGCGAGGGGCTGCCGATGGACGTCTGGTGTACCGAACAGGTGCATGAAGACCTCAGCGGGGGTTTTCCGCTGTTCAGCATGCTTGAGCACTGGAACGGTGGCCTGAACTGGCGACGCATTGAGGCGTCCGAGCAGACGCCTTTTACCATTCCCTGCGCGCCATCCATCGAGCTGACCGCCATTCCGCTGCTGAGTAACGCGCCCCCGTATTCACCGCGCCGGGACAACCCGCATCCGGGGGATAACATTGGCCTGTTCCTGAAGGATACGCGCACCGGCCAAACAGTGCTGTACGCGCCGGGCCTGGGTGCGCCGGATCAGCGTATCCTCGACTGGATGAAAAAAGCGGATGTCCTGTTGGTGGACGGTACCGTCTGGCACGACGACGAGATGATCCGCCAGGAAGTGGGCACCAAGACCGGACAGGCCATGGGACATCTGGCCCAGAGCGGCCCCGGCGGCATGATTGAAGTGCTCAACGCAATGCCGGCCCAGCGCAAGATCCTGATACATATCAACAACACCAACCCGATCCTGAACGAGGACTCCCCGGAGCGGGCGGAGCTTACCCGCCACGGCATCGAGGTGTCCTGGGACGGAATGCACATCGACCTGTCGGGGCAGCCATGAACGCCAAAGCAAACACCGCCATGAACCGGACGGATTTCAAGCAGGCCCTGCGGGCCAAAGGCCAGTACTACCACATCCACCACCCGTACCATAAAGCCATGTACGGTGGACAGTGCACGCCCGAACAGATCCGCGGCTGGGTGGCCAACCGGTACTACTACCAGATCAAGATTCCCCAGAAAGACTCCGCCATCATGGCCAACTGCCCGGACGCCGGAGTCCGCCGGCTCTGGCTGCAGCGGATTCTGGATCACGATGGCCACGACGGCGATGTCGGCGGCATCGAAGCGTGGCTTTCTCTGGCCGAGGCGGTGGGCCTTAGCCGGGAAGAGGTGATTGATCAACGCCACGTGCTGCCGGGTGTCCGCTTTGCCGTGGACGCCTACCTGAACTTCGCCCGGCGGGCGACCTGGCAGGAAGCGGCCTGCTCCTCGCTGACCGAACTGTTCGCTCCGGAAATTCACCAGTCGCGCCTGGACAGCTGGCCCGCCCACTATCCCTGGATTGAGGAGGGCGGCTACAGCTACTTCCGCAAGCGCCTGTCCGAAGCCAGAAGAGATGTGGAACACGGTCTGACCATTACCCTGGACCACTTTACCACCGAGGCCCAGCAGGCCAGGGCCCTGGAGATCCTGCAGTTCAAGCTGGATATCCTCTGGACCATGTTGGATGCCATGACCATGGCCTACGGCCATCGCACCCCGCCGTACCATACCGTGACCGACGAACAGGTCTGGCACCGGGGGCTGTAATGGAGGTGGGTATGAATGAGGTGCCGCGTTTTCGTCGCGGGTTCCGGTTCCAGTGGGAGCCGGCCCAGGAGAGTTATGTGCTGCTTTATCCGGAAGGAATGGTGAAGCTCAATGGCAGTGCCGGTGCCATTCTCAATCAAGTGGACGGCCAGCGTACCGTGGCCGACATCGTCGCCAGCCTGGAACAGCAGTTCCCGGCCGCCGGCTCGCTTGGCAAGGACGTAAGCGATTTCCTGCAGGACGCCCGGCAACAACACTGGATTGAACTGTCATGAGCCGTACCGAGACTGCCGAACCGATCAAACCGGCCAACCCCCATAACGCCGGGCCGCCCCTGTGGTTATTGGCAGAACTGACCTATCGCTGCCCGCTGCAGTGCCCCTATTGCTCCAATCCGCTGGACTTTGCGCAAACCCAACAGGAGCTGACCACCGAGGAGTGGGTGAGTGTGCTTCGACAGGGCCGCAAGATGGGGGCGGCGCAACTGGGCTTTTCCGGCGGCGAGCCCCTGGTGCGCCAGGACCTCGCGGAGCTGATCGCCGAGGCGCGGCATTTGGGGTATTACACCAACCTGATTACTTCAGGGCTGGGCCTGACCGAGGCCAAGGTGGATGCTTTTGCCGAGGCGGGATTGGACCATATCCAGGTGAGCTTTCAGGCTTCCGATCCGGAACTGAACAACGCGGTGGCCGGCTCCCGAAAGGCCTTTGACCAGAAGCTGGCCATGGCCCGGGCGGTGAAAGAAGCCGGCTACCCGATGGTGCTCAACTTCGTGATCCACCGTCACAACATCCACCAGATGAACGACATCATGTCCCTGTGTGAGCGCCTGGGCGCGGACTATGTCGAGCTGGCCACCTGCCAGTACTACGGCTGGGCGTTCGAAAATCGGGAAGGATTGATGCCCGCCAAAGCCCAGTTGGTGCAGGCGGAACAGGAGGTGAACCAGTACCGCGAACGGCTGCAGCAATCCGGCTCGGCTATGAAGCTGATCTTTGTGACACCGGACTATTACGAAGAGCGCCCGAAAGCCTGTATGAACGGCTGGGGCAATCTGTTCCTGACGGTCGCGCCGGACGGCACCGCATTACCCTGCCACAGCGCCCGTTTGCTACCCATCGACTTCCCCAATGTCCGAGACATGGATCTTCAAAGCATCTGGTACGACAGCCCGGGGTTCAACCATTACCGGGGGGATAGCTGGATGCCGGAGCCCTGCCGCTCCTGCGATGAGAAAGAGAAAGACTTTGGTGGCTGTCGCTGTCAGGCCTATCTTTTGACCGGTAATGCCGATAACGCAGATCCAGTATGCAGCAAATCGTCGTATCATGATCGAATCCTGGCAGCGAGGAGAGCTGCCGATCATGCCACGGCCGGCCTGACTGAACTGGTTTATCGAAATGCGGACAATTCACGGCTTTTCTTCCGGGGCTAACAACTCCGTCATTGATTCGGCACCGGGCGGCCACCAACACGACAAAACGGTGCTGAGTGCCTATGAAGCCTGCTCGGCCTATATCCAGCGCGGGGAGTTGAAGGTGTCCCCGGTGGGTGTGTTCTGGCTGGAGTCGGATCCGGTACGTGGCTACAACACCCTCCGGCACCTTACCGATCAGGGACCGGCTCGTCTTGGTCCTGATGATCTTGGCATCCGTAGCCGGGTCAACGGCTACGGTGGTGGCGCTCTGGCGGCTGCTGACGGCGGCGTGTTCGTGGTTGGCGAGGATCAACAGATACGGTTTGTCAGTCTGGCCCGCGGCGAGTGCGTTCGCCTGACCGATGACCCGGAGGCGGCCTACGGTGGGTTGGTCGCTGACCAGTCCCGTAATCGAGTGCTGGCGGTGCGGGAAGCGGAAGGTCAACAGCAGCTGGTTGCCGTCTCCATGCAGGGCGAACGCACGGTTCTTCACGCCGGACTGGATTTTTACAGCGCGCCGGCGGTCTCGGCCGACGGCAACCAGGTTGCCTGGACCAGCTGGCAGCTGCCGGATATGCCGTGGCTGCGTACCCGGCTTTGGACCGCAAATCTTTCTGGAGAAGGGCTGCTGGATCAATGCCGGGAATGGCCAACACCTTCTGAGGCTTCGGTACAGCAGCCGGTGTTCGATGGCAACCAACTCTGGGTTTTGTCAGACCAGGAGGGTTGGTGGCAGCCCTGGCATATCGATACTTCGGGCGAGGGTGCTTGGCACGCCATCGAATCGCCAGCCCGGGATCATGCCAATGCGCCCTGGCAGTTGGGTGAATCCCACCACTGCCCGACAGGCAGTGGCAGTTGGGCCCGGGTTCATTACTGTAATGGCACGGGCGAGCTCTGGCTAAGCTCCGGCGAAACGGGCGAAGAAATCCGGGTTGCCCGGGGCTTTGGCGACTTCCGATGTCTGCAGTCGGCTGGCGAGCATCTTTACTGCATCGGGCGAGCCGCCACCCGCCTGGACGCGGTCCTCCAGATTGATCTCGAGACCGGCCAGGCCCGCACCATTGCCGGGGGCGAGGAGGCCATGCCAGAGCCGCGGGCGGCACTGCCGCTGGATATCGAGATTCCGGCTCTGAACCCGGGTGAAGCTTCTATCCACGGATTTTTCTACACTCCGAAGCTGGCCACGCCAGACGTCCCTCCACTGATTCTGATTGCTCACGGAGGACCCACTTCGGCGGCCTATCCGGTGTTCAATCCCCAGGTTCAGTACTGGTGTCAGCGGGGCTTTGCCGTCGCTGAAATCAACTATCGAGGCAGCACCGGCTTTGGTCGTGAGTTCCGCCTGGCCCTGGAAGGTCGGTGGGGTGACGTGGATGTCGCGGATATGGAACGGGCGGCAGACCACCTTGCCTCCTTCGGCCTGGCTGATGGGAGACGGGTGTTTATCCAGGGTCGCAGCTCCGGGGGTTACACGGCCCTGATGGCGATGATCCGGAGCAGGCGTTTCACCGCTGGCGCGAGCATGTTCGGCGTAACGGATCCCATGCGTTTACGGGCCATGACCCATCGGTTTGAATCCGGTTATCTGGATTGGCTACTGGGGTCGCCAGAAAAATACCCGGAGCGGTGGCAGGAGAGAACGCCCCTGTTGCACGCCGAACGCATTACCGCGCCCATGATCTTTTTCCAGGGCGGACAGGACCGGGTTGTGGTGCCTGAGCAGACCCGGGCAATGACCGAGGCCATGAAAGCCGCGGGTAGGGCACCGGAGCTGCACTGGTTTGAAGACGAGGGGCATGGTTTCCGGCGACAGGCCAATCAGGCCGGCATGCTCGAATGGATGTTCAGCTTCTACCGAAAGCATAGCCAAAAGGCCAATGATCAGGCGGAGAACTTGAGTTAAACTCTCGGCTATTCCTATAACAAAAAACGGTCGAGTGCAGTCTGATGAGTCACGATATATCCAGCTTGCGAAAGTTTGTTTCACCGGAGATCGTATTTGGTGCCGGCTCCCGGAAGTCCGTGGCCAACTTCGCCAGTAATTTCGGTGCCCGGCATGTCTTTCTGGTGTCCGATCCGGGTGTGGCTGCCGCCGGTTGGGTCGATGAGATCGTGACGCTGCTGACCGATGCAGGTATCCGCTCCACCGTTTATACCGGTGTTTCACCGAACCCCAAGGTGGATGAGGTGATGACCGGGGCCGAGCTCTACAAATCCAGTGAATGTGATGTCATTGTCGCCATCGGTGGCGGCAGCCCCATGGACTGCGCCAAAGGCATCGGTATCGTCGCCACTCATGGTCGCAGCATCCTGGAGTTCGAGGGCGTCGACACCATCACCAATCCGTCACCGCCCCTGATCCTGATTCCGACCACGGCGGGCACCTCGGCGGATGTTTCCCAGTTCGCGATCATTTCCGACCCGAACCGCCGTTTCAAATTTTCTATCATCAGCAAGGCCGTTGTGCCAGATGTGTCCCTGATCGATCCGGAAGTTACCGAGACCATGGACGCCTACCTCACCGCCTGCACCGGCGTTGATGCCCTGGTGCACGCCATCGAGGCTTACGTATCCACGGGCAGCGGCCCGCTGACGGACACCCATGCGCTTGAAGCGATCCGGCTGATCAACCGGAATCTCGAGCCGCTGGTGGACAACACGGCAGATCCCTATCTCCGGGAGCAGATCATGCTGGCCTCCATGCAGGCAGGGCTGGCGTTCTCCAATGCCATTCTCGGGGCAGTACACGCCATGTCCCATAGCCTGGGTGGTTTCCTGGATTTGCCTCATGGTCTGTGTAATGCGCTGCTGCTGGAGCACGTGGTGGCTTACAACTTCCAGTCTGCCGAAGATCGTTTCCGCCGCGTTGCCGAAGCCATGGATATCGATACCCGGGGTATGAACAAAGCGGAAATCAAGAAGCGGCTGATGAACCGTATTGTGGAGCTCAAGCGGCGGGTCGGTCTGGAGGCCCGTCTTGCCCAGCTGGGTGTTTCGGTGTCCGACATTCCCCACCTGTCCGGCTTTGCGTTGCAGGACCCGTGCATTCTCACCAACCCCCGGAAGTCGTCGCTGCGGGATGTCCAGGTTGTCTATGAAGAAGCCCTCTGACATCAAGGATGGCGAACAGGACAGTAGCTACGGAATTGGCGATCTTCTCGGGCTGGGCAGCCAGTCCGTCCGCAAGAACTATTACCCGGCTCTGCAGGAACGCATTGACGAGCTGGAGCAGGAACGCAACCGCTACAAATGGCTGTTCGAGAACGCCCTGCACGGTATCTTCCAGGCCAACCTGCGGGGCGGCTTTCTGGCCTGCAACCCGGCGATGGCGAGAATCTGCGGTTATGACAGCCCCGAGGCGCTCACGGAAAAGGTCATCCGGCTCCGTGAACAGTTGTTCTGCAGTTCCAGTGAATTCGATGCCATACGGCAGGAGCTTCTCAACGAGGGCAGCCTGAGTGCCCGGGAAACCCGTTTCCAGCGTGCTGATCGCACGCCGGTCCACGTTGCTGTCACCCTGCTGCGACGCCCGGACCTCGGACCGGAAGTGGTGGAAGCCTTCGTTGCCGACATTACCGAGCGAGTGTTGGCCCGGCAGAAACTGGAGCAGTTGAACGCCACCCTCGAGCGGCGCGTGGAAGAGCGGACCGAAGCACTGCAGAATGCCAATGTGGGCCTGCGCTACCAGATTGAGGAGCGCGAGAAGGTTGAGCGCGAGCTCTTTGTTGCCATGGAAGCCGCCAAAGAGGCCAACCGCAGCAAGGATAAATATCTCGCGGCGGCCAGCCATGACCTGCTCCAGCCCCTGAATGCAGCCCGGCTGATGATATCCGCGCTCCAGGACAGCACGCTGCCGGAACAGGAAACCCGCATGGTGCACCAGGTACATCGGGCTCTGGAGGGCGCCGAAGACCTGCTGGCGGACCTGCTGGATATCTCCAAGCTCGACCAGCAGGCGATGAAGCCTGATCTGGTTTATACCGATGTGGCCGCCCTGGCCAGATCCCTCGGGGAGGAGTTCGAGGCCGTTGCCAGCAATGCCGGCCTCGGGTTCCGGGTACGCACCATTCCGGCGATGGTGCGAACAGATCAGCGCATGCTGACCCGTATCCTCCGAAATCTTCTCAGCAATGCCTTCCGGTACACCCGCAAGGGCGGTGTTGTCATGGCGTTGAGATCCCGCGGCGACCGTCTGCGGATTGAAGTCTGGGATACCGGTGTTGGCATCGAGGAAGACAAGCTGCGGGACATTTTCACCGAGTTTCACCAGCTGTTGCCCCAGGGCACCGGCGGCCGCCAGGGCGTGGGCCTGGGACTGGCCATCGTGGAACGGATGGTCCGGGTGCTGGGGTACGATATTGACGTGTCTTCACGGCCCGGTCGTGGCTCCCGGTTCGTGCTGACCCTGCCGCTTGAACCCGCGCAGGCCAGACCGGATCTGGCCCGTGCGGATTCGCTCCAGAATTTCGCCGATGGCTTTGACGGTGTACCGGTACTGGTGATCGACAACGAGCCGGCGGTGCTGGAAAGTATGCAGTTGCTGCTGGAGAGGTGGGGTTGTGAGGTGCTGACGGCGGCCAGCAAGACCGAAGCCGTGGAGGTTCTGGAGCAAACCGGCCAGATGCCGGCCATCATCCTCGCAGACTATCACCTGAACAACGAACGAACCGGCTATGATGCGGTGCACGGGGTGCGCCGCTATCTTGGCAAGGATATTCCTGCCGCCATCATTACCGCAGATCGCAGCGACGACACCCGCAAGATACTGCGCGCCCAGTACCTGCCAATCCTGAACAAGCCGGTGAAACCGAACCGGCTCAGGGCCCTGATGACCAGCCTGCTGACTTCTGCCTCGGCCTGACGTCCCACACCTGATACCGCTCTCCCGCAACCGCTCCCGTGCAACCTTATACAGAAATTGCAGCGCGGTACTACACTTACCACAGGCTCATCGAAAGGGAGAAAATCATGACCGTTCCTGAAAATAGTCTGACGAACCACGAAGTGACAATCTGCCTCCTTGGCGGTGCTGTGCTGGGCCCGTTCAATGCCACCTGGAGCAAGGATTCTGGCGGCGATGTGCGGGAACTGGTGCGTGAGTACGACAGCTTTCTACAGGGTGAAAAACAGCACCGCTACAAATTTCACCTGCACGATACCTATACCAACACGGTTCATACCCTGATCCTGAATTTTGAACAGGTCACGGGCATCTGCGACCATGTTCGTCTTAGATCCCAGGGCGGCGGCTGAGCCATGGCCGGCACCTTGGCGTACACGCCACAAAGCCCAATCTGCAAATGGACGGACAGGAGGGAATATGAGCGAATTCAGAACGGAAACCGACAGCCTCGGAGACGTCCAGGTACCCGCTGATGCGCTCTGGGGGGCGCAAACCCAGCGTGCCGTGGAGAACTTCCCGGTTAGCGGCCAGCCGATGCCCCAGGCGTTCATTGCGGCCGTGGCCCAGATCAAGCGTGCGGCGACAGAAGCCAATACCAGCCTGGGCCTGCTGAATAACGATCTGCGAGACGCCATCGCCAGGGCCTGCGAGGACCTGATAAAGGGCGAGTACGCCGACCAGTTTCCCGTTGACCGCTATCAGACCGGCTCCGGCACCAGTACCAACATGAATGTGAATGAGGTGATCTCCAACATCGCCCGCAATGCCGGACTTCAAGTGCATCCGAACGATCACGTGAACATGAGCCAGAGCTCCAACGACGTGATTCCGACAGCGATTCATGTCAGTGCCGTGATCTCGGTCAAGGAAAAGCTGTTGCCGGCGTTGTCGCATCTGTGTGGCGCGATCTACGAACAGGAGGCCGCCTTTTCAAGCCAGGTAAAAACCGGTCGGACCCATTTGATGGATGCCATGCCGGTGACTCTCGGCCAGGAACTGAAAACCTGGCGGGAGCAGTTGTTGGCCGTCGAGAAACGAGTGGAAGCCGCAGCTGACGAACTGCTGGCGGTGCCCCAGGGCGGAACGGCCGTGGGTACCGGAATCAATGCGCTGCCGGAATTTGCCGGCCAGTTCGTCAAGTTCCTGCGCGCCAATACGGGGTATCCTTTCAGCAGCCTCGAACACAAGTTTACCGGGCAGAGCGGGGTCGATGCGCCGGTGGCACTCTCCGCCCAACTGCGGGGTGTCGCTATTGTACTTACCAAGATCGCCAACGATCTGCGCTGGATGAACAGCGGCCCGATTCACGGTCTGGCTGAAATCAGTCTTCCGGCACTGCAGCCGGGGAGCAGTATCATGCCGGGCAAGGTAAACCCGGTTATCCCGGAATCCGTTGCCATGGTCGGGGCCCAGGTGATGGGGCTGGACAGTGCCGTGGCAATCGCCGGCCAGTCCGGAAATTTCCAGCTCAACGTGATGCTGCCTTTGGTAGGCGGTAATCTGCTGGATATGACCGATCTGCTCGCCAACGCAGCCATCATGCTGGCAGACAAGGCGATCAAGGACTTCACAGTCAATGCTGACAACCTGAACGCTGGCGTGGGTCGTAATCCGGTGCTGGTCACAGCGCTGAACCCGGAGATCGGCTACAGCCTGGCGGCGGACATCGCCAAGGAGGCCTACAAAACGGGCCGCCCGGTCATTGATGTGGCGGAGGAGCGTAGTGGCCTCAGCCGCGAACGACTTGAGGAATTGATGGATCCTCTCAAGCTGACTCGGGGCGGTATCGCCTGACCGGCCGTTTTAGAGGGGCGCAATCGCTTGCTGATCACCCTGGAACTGTTTGTGATGCTGGTGCTGGCCAACGGTGCGCCGGTGGTTGCCGCCGCTCTGCTGAAAAAGCGCTGGTCGGCACCCGTGGATGGCGGGCGACTCTGGCGAGATGGCCGTCCCGTTTTGGGTAACAGCAAAACCTGGCGGGGCGTGGTGTCCGGTGCTCTGGCCTGCGCCCTGTTTGCCCTGATGACCGGGCTTGGGTTTGTGTTCGGGTTTCTGTTCGGACTGCTGGGGCTGGCCGGCGATATGCTGAGCAGTTTCATCAAACGTCGATTGGGCCTGGCATCAAGCGCCAGAGCACTCGGCCTCGATCAGATCCCGGAGGCCCTTCTCCCCATGTTGCTGGCAATGTGGTGGCTGCCGGTAAGTCTTTGGGTGGTGCTGCTGGTAGTGGTGCTTTTTACCCTGTCCAATATTTATGGCTCACCGCTACTCTACCGTCTCGGGATCCGCCGACAGCCCCATTAACCCGGCCCACGGGTCAGGGTGTGAAGGGTGACCTCTGGCGGACAGTTCAGCCTCACGTTGACCACGGAGGTGCCAGAACCGGGCGACGTATAGCCCTGCATGCCGTTCATTCGCCAGTAACCCCGGCCCAGGGTGCGCGGGCAATCAGAATCAAGGGTTACCGGGATGCCACCAGGCAGGCAGATCTGGCCACCGTGGGTGTGGCCACAGAGAAACACGTCGTAGCCGGAATGTGCGGCTTCGCGCCAGATCTCCGGGGTATGACTGAGCAGGATGCTGGTGCCACCGGCCGGGATCTTGTCCCCGGCCCGGTGCAGGTTGTGGACCTTGAAGAAGTGGGCATCGTCCACACCCGCCAGGTAAAGCTTCTGGCCATCACGCTCGAGGGGCACCATCTCGTTCATCAGCAGCTGGTAGCCCATATCCTCCAGCGCCGGCACCATGCGAACGCTGTCGTGGTTACCGAGCACGGCGTAAGGCTTGCCTTTTATGCCGTCCCGCAGTCGCGCCATGCCGTCCAGGGCACCTTCAATGGGCCCCCAGGTGAGCTTTCGGTAATCGCCCGTCAGCACGCACAGGTCGTAATCCAACGGCTCAATCTGGCGTAGCACCGCCTGCAGGTTGGCTTCGTCCATGTCCACGTGCAGATCCGTCAGATGAAGAATACGGTAACCTTCAAAGGCTGCGGGCAGGTTGGGCAGCTGAAACCGGTTGTGCACGGTATTCAGGCGCCGGCTGTTACTCTGGCCACGGCCCCACAGGCCAACCATGCGCAGGCAGGTCCTTATAAAGCCGGGCGCCGTGGCCCAGTTTTCCAGATGGAAGGAGCTATGATCCTGCCCGAATACCTTCGCTTCAGCTTCCCGCTCAATCCCGAGTCTCTGGCGGGCGTGAACGGGGCCGAGCCGCAGGCTCAGGCGGTATTCCAGGAGCTCATCCTGGTTTTCCGGTGTGCGAGCCCTTGCCGTCATTTTTCTTCCTTTGTATGCCGAGCCGGGCATGGCCGATGTGCAAAGTGACAAACCCTGTGTGACATTATGGATGGCCCTCGAAGGTATGCAACCAAAACGACATAATGTTCATGTTTGATGACACAATGGCGCCCCAGCCGAACAACGAACAGAATCAGAGTGCTTATGACTGAAAACGAAGGCGTTGAGAGGCTGTCCGCCTGGCAGATCTTCCTTTTGTTCCTCCGGCTCGGGCTGACTTCTTTTGGTGGCCCTGCAGCGCACCTCGGTTTCTTTCACGATGAATTTGTGAAACGTAGGCAGTGGTTGTCAGACAGTGCCTACGGGGAAGTCGTGGCCTTGTGCCAGTTGCTACCGGGGCCCGCATCCAGCCAGGTGGGCCTGACAATTGGGTTCCTGCAAGGCCATTACCGTGGTGCGTTCGCGGCCTGGTTGGGCTTCACCCTGCCATCGGCGCTGATCATGATCGCTTTTGCGTTGGGATTGAGTGCCTGGCCGGACGCCAGCAGTGGCGGTTGGATACACGGTCTCAAGCTCTTTGTTGTGGCGGTGGTGGCCCAGGCGGTCTGGCAGATGGGAAGAACCCTGTGCCCGGACCGGCCCCGAATCGCCATGGCTTTGCTGGTTGCCGTTAGCCTGTTGGTGATGGGCGAGACCTGGATGCAGATACTGGCCCTGGCCATTGCGGGCGTTGTTGGCTCCTTTCTGGGGTTGGGTGGCAGTGCGGCATCCGAGCCGCTGCATGTGCCGCTGCAATCCCGGAAACCTGCGCTTTTTGCCGTGGCCTTTTTGGTCCTGTTGGTGGTCTCGTTCCTGCCTCAGGCGACAGGCAGCCCTGGCTGGATCGCTGCTGAAATGTACCGGGCCGGTGCCCTGGTGTTTGGCGGTGGGCATGTTGTGCTGCCCTGGTTGCAGGAAGGCTTTGTGGCCTCCGGTGCCATGCCGGCGGACACCTTCCTGGCGGGATATGGCGTTGCCCAGGCTATGCCGGGGCCGCTGTTTTCCTTCTCAGGGTTTCTGGGCGGTTCCCAGGCCGGCGCTCTCGGCGGCGTGATCGCCGTACTGGCTGTATTTCTGCCCGGAACCCTGCTGGTGTTCGCCGGTCTTCCACTATGGAGCTGGCTTCGGGAGCATCGCCGGGCCCGGTCGGCGCTGGCGGGAGTCAATGCGGGGGTAGTGGGGCTGCTGCTGGCGGCGCTTTATGATCCGGTATGGACCTCGGCGGTCCATGGCGCAGCGGATCTGGGGCTGGTATTGATTCTTTGGCTGTGCCTTGCAGTATGGCGGGTTCCGGTCTGGCTCCTGGCGCCGCTGAGTGCGCTGGGTGGGGTGATCCTGCTGCCTTGACCAGCGTACATATAAGCCTGCTCACGCAAGCGGGCACACGGGTTGGCAAATCCGCAGGTTTCCAGCCACAATCGGGCCATCACACGCAGATAACTTGAACGCAGAGGTCACCATGACGACATCATGCAGTATCCCGGGTCTCAACGTTCCCCGCAGCCGTTTCCCTGATCCCGAACAGGATCTGCCAGCGGCCGGGGGTGAACAGCGGGTTGTGCTGGCCGGCGGCTGCTTCTGGTGCGTCGAGGCGGTTTTCCTGGCCATTGACGGGGTAAACAGCGTTGGATCGGGGTATGCCGGCGGGCACGCCAGTTCCGCCAATTATGAGGCGGTATGCTCGGGTACCACAGGCCACGCCGAAGTGGTGGATGTCCACTATGACCCGGCCAAGGTGAGTTTTGGCGAGTTGCTCAAGGTGTTCTTCTCGGTTGCTCACGATCCCACCCAGTTGAATCGCCAGGGCAATGACCGGGGCACCCAGTACCGCTCTGCCGTGTTTTATGAGACTGCAGAAGAGCGGCGGGTGGCTGAGGCCTACATCCACCAGCTCAATCAGGCCGAGGTATACCCGGATCCGATTGTGACCACGCTGGAACCGCTGGAGGCGTTTTACCCGGCGGAGGAGTATCACCAGAATTTCGCCGCCCGGAACCCCTACCAGCCCTACATCATGGCCGTGGCTGCGCCGAAAATGGAAAAACTCGTAGACAGTTATCCTGATCGCCTGAAGCCGGAATTCACAGACAACGACGCAGGCACTACCGCCTGAGGAGGCAGACTATGGGAGTTTCCGCTGCAGGTTATGACCTGACACCCCTGACCGAGGCACAGGTGGAAGAGAAAGCCGCAGACCTGACATCAGAAGAGCGGCGTGTGCTGCTGGACCATGGCACCGAACACCCGTTCTGTGGGACCCTGCTGGACAACAAAAAAGCCGGTGTTTACCACTGCCGGCTGTGCGACCTGCCGTTGTTCAGCTCGAACTCCAAGTTTGATTCGGGAACTGGCTGGCCTAGCTTCTTTCAGCCCTTCGATCCGGAGCATATCCGCTATATCGAGGACACCAGCATGGGTATGACCCGCACCGAAATACGCTGTCCCCGTTGCGACAGCCATCTCGGTCATGTCTTCCCCGATGGCCCGCCTCCAACCGGGCAGCGCTACTGCCTGAACTCCGTTGCCATGGTGTTCCAGGAAAACGCCTGAAATGAAAGAGGGGCCCCAGGGCCCCCGATTCTATTTATTGCCGCCTGTCACAGTGGCGACATAGTGTGCCACCGCCTGAATCTGTTCTTCAGACAATGACTCATTGAACGCGGGCATGATACCAACTCCGCTGGTTACGGCGTTGACTACCTGTTCCCTGGTGGGTTTGAGTTCATCCAGGTCCGGGCCGACGGCACCAGCGGAACCGGCGTCCGCCAGCGTATGACATATTGCGCAGGAGGGTTGTGCGTCCTGACTGAATACCTGTTTTCCTTTGTCTAGGTCGCTGGCCATCGTCAGGGGCGACAGCCCGATCAGGGCTATGGTGCCCAGTACTGCGGTTTTGCTCATATGCTTGCTTTCCGGAAAGGTCGGAGCCGCCGTGTTCCCGGGTCGGCTCCGCCAATGATCAACTGATGGCAACCGTAACTCCGTGGTCGCTCCAGCCATTGTGGCCGTAGCCACGTTCATTCTCGATCCGGCCCTCGGGTTGGGTATTGCCACGGACATCGGTTGCCCGGCTGACAATCCGGTGCTCTCCGGCCGGCATATCTGCTGCCAGGACAAAAGGCCTCCAGGCATAGGGGCCGAGGTCCGGCCCCAGGAAGCGAGCCTGTTTCCAGGTTTTGCCGCCATCCACTGACACGTCGACCTTTTCCAGCGCAACCGTGCCACCGAAGGCCACGCCGTAGATCATGTTGCGGCCGGTCCGACCGCTTTCCAGGGGAGCGGTTACCCAGGATTTAACGTTCATTTCCCACATGGATGGCTGATCCGGGCGCCTTTCACGCCAACATCACGAACCCGGTAGCCTGAAGCCTGGATCTTGGCGTCCGTCTGGTTTTCGGTGAAGCCAACGTTTTTGACGTACTTCACGTTGTTCACGCCGTAGTAACCCGGGACAACCATTCTTAACGGGCCACCGTGAGTGTGGGTCAGAGGCTCGTCATTCATTTCCCAGGCCAGCAATGCGGTCTCCATGGCACGGGTGGGAACGGAACGCTCCACGATAATCGTTTTCGGGTCCAGGCCGTCAGGCAGTGTCTCGCCACCGGTACTGGTTATATAGCGTGCCCCATCAACGGGGCCGCCCAGTGCCTCCACAACATCCTTCAATGGCACACCGGTCCACATGATGCAGCCCGCAGCGCCAACAGACCATTGGGTACCACTCGCGCCATGGGGGAAGAAGGCGCGACCATTACCGGAACACTGCAATACGGACGCAACGGTGGTGACCCCCATCTGCTTCAGGTCTCCGACAGTCAGGGTTCGGGGGTTCTTCACGCCTTCGATCTGCACCTCCCAGACATCCGGGTTGTCGGTGACCGAGGCTGGTGGAGCCGGCAGGTTGTTACGAACAAACAAACGGTCACTGGCGGTAATCACGCCATTCCCGATCGCTCCACGCTGGGTCTCCATGGTGTTCGTGCTATGAACGATCAGGGCGTTGCGTTCTTTCCAGGCGGCGTAATCCGGCAATGATTTCGGTTCGTCGGCTTTGGCAAGGGGCGTAAACCCGAGCACGCTGACTGCCGCCATGGCGCCGGCACTGCCAAGCAGCAGGGTTCGGCGGGTGGGATTCTGAAGGCCCGGATCATTCGGGCCACGCATGAGAGCTTTTTCCTGTTTCATGATCCGTCTCCTTTTTAGGGTTATGGTCGGACGGTGGGACTGCTCTTTTGATTCGGTGGGGTTATATCCTTATATCTTATAGGGCATGGTCAATAATTGATCAACACTTTTGTGCGTTATCCAACGGGTTTTCCAGTCGCTATAATTCGCCGCTACTGAATAGCCCAGTGATTCCGGGGGCTAACGGATGTTAAGGGAAGGGTGGCTGCGATGATTCGATTGACGATGAATCCCCTGGCGGAGTCGGCGACGGTTCTCCGGAGGGCCGGCGTGGACCTGGCAAATCAACTTTGGGCAGCCGGTAGATGTCCGGGTGGGCGAGCCACTGGAAATGGCCGGTTAGCACCGGCCTCACACAGAGATGATTGATCAGGCGGTGCCGGCAGCCACCACCGTGGACAGCAGATAGCCGGTATAGGCCACGTAGACCAGCACAAGAATCCCGCCATCCACTCGGCTCACCAGTCTGCTCCGCCCGATAAGCCCAAAGCCCATCAGGAACAGGCCCACCGTTAGAGCCAGCATCAGCGTCCAGTCCCGATAGAGTACTTCCGGATCCACTGCCAGGGGTTCGATGACAGCTGCAAGTCCCACCACGGCCAGTGTGTTGAAGATGCCCGAGCCCAGAATGTTGCCCAGAATGAGATCGTGTTCGTTCTTTTTAACCGCGGCCAGCGCTGAGGCAAGCTCCGGCAGGGAGGTGCCGATGGCAACGATGGTCAGGCCGATCACCAGATCGCTGACCCCAAGGCTCTGGGCGATTGTGACCGCCCCCCACACCAGCATGCGGGAACTGACAATCAGTAGGACCAGGCCTATCACCAGCCAGATAACAGCGGTTTTAAGGGGCATGGGATGGGCGATGATCTCGGCATCGGCATCGGCATCGCCGGCCAGGGGGTCCGCCTTGCCTCTCAGGCCCTGATAGATGGACCAGCCCATAACCACCGCAAAGACCGCCAGCAATACCCAGCCATCCATGCGCGAAAGTTGCCCATCGAGCAGTTGGGCACCGGCAATGAGGGTGAGTACGATCAGCAGCGGCAGCTCTTTACGGATCACCTGGGAGTGCACTGCGATGGGCGCGATGACGGCTGTCAGGCCGACAATAAGCGCAATGTTGGTAATGTTGGAGCCATAGCCGTTACCCAGGGCCAGGCCGGGGTTGCCATCGGACGCGGCCATGGCAGAGACGGCCAGTTCCGGTGCCGAAGTGCCGAAACCGATGATCACCATGCCGATCAGCAGGGTCGGCATCCCCAGGTGTTTGGCGGTCGCCGCGGCGCCCTCCACAAACTTGTCGGCACTCCAGACCAGCAGTACCAGGCCGGCGATGATAGCGCCAAATGCCATTAGCATAGATAGACCTCAGTTGATGAAACGTCCGAGCATGAAAACGCCGGCGTAGCCCAGGGTATAGGCTGCCAGAAGGTGTGCAAGATACCGCAAATAGGCCACAAAGGTCAGCCCCGGGATCTTGCTCATCGCCACGATGCCGGCGGCCGAACCGATCACCAGAAGCGATCCGCCCACGCCCACGGCGTAGGTCAGGCCCATCCATTCACCGGGACTCATATCGATACCGGCCTTCAGCAGTGCTGCTGTCAGCGGCACGTTATCGATCACGGCCGAGAAGATTCCCATCAGGTAATTGGCGTAGAGCGGCGGCAGGATATCGTAAATGGCCACCAGCGAGTCCAGTGCGTGAATCTCCTTGAGCATGCCCACCAGCAGCAGAATGCCCAGAAAGAACAGCAGCGTCTCGAATTCGATGATTCGGATGTATTCCAGAATCGGGTCCAGGTCAGAGTCGTCGCTCATGAAGCGCGACACCAGAAACATGATAGACAGCCCAAACAGGAAGGTCAGAACCGGCGGAATACCGAACAGGGCATTGCCGGCAATGGTGCTCAGGATTGTTAACAAAAACAGGCCGCTGATGACCGCATCCACCCGCCGAACCGGGGTGGTGTTGGAACGAAGTGTCACCGTGCCTGTCAGTCCCCGTGAGAGGAAAACGGCAAGGATGAAAACCGTAATCGAGGCCGGGATCGCCAGGGTCAGAAGTGTCAGTATTTCCACCTTTTCCGCGAGGAAAATCATCAACGTAGTGACGTCGCCGGTGATCAGGGAAACGCCTCCTGAGTTGACCGCAAAGACAACGAGCGTGACGAACTGGATGCGTTTTTTCAGCTCCAGATCCAGCGACAGAATCAGCGAGCATGAGACTAAAGTGGCGGTGATATTGTCTGCGAGAGAAGAGAAAATGAAACAAAAAAGACCGGTCAGGAACAGAAGTCGCCGTTCGCTCACCTGTTTCGGCATGATCAGGTAAATGACGTTTTCGATCATACCCTTCTTGTTCAGGTAAGCGACAAATGTCATGGCTGCGACCAGAAACAGCCACAGTCCCGCGATTTCGGCAATGCTTTCGGACAGGCCGGCGGAAATGGCAGACGTTTCAGCAGCGTTATCACTGAACAGGAACAGCAGCATCCAGCTCATGGTGCCAAAGAACAGCGTTACCTTGGCCTTGTTGATGTGGATGACCTCTTCAAATATGACGCCCAGTAGCGCCAGAACCGCGAGAACAATCAGAAACGTATCAAGGGCAGACATTGGGGAGATCCCGTCCTGGTTTATCAGAGTAGAGGCCGGAGCCGGCCTGGCAGATCATGCGGGCGGATTTTAGACCGTTGACCCAGAGCAAACCACTGTTCGTACGTGCATATACAGGCTCTGAGCATTGTCGGGGGCCTGAGAAAGACGCAACGATTGACAATCGCAATTTATTATCTCGGTAAAAATCGCGATAATTGCGCGCACATTCAGACCGGAAGCAGACGGCGGCGCCGCTTACCTCGCGCCCGACCGGCTTCCGACAGGCCTCCTTGCTGATCGTGAGGGGGCAAAAAAGCTCAACACTAGCTAGGGTGAAAACCAATGGCCGTTAGACAGGCAGACGTAGTGCTGGTCGGCGGTGGCGTCATGAGCGCCACTCTCGGCATGATGCTCAGGCAGCTTGATCCGTCCCTGGACATCGTCATGGTGGAGCGTCTCGACCACGTTGCCCATGAGAGCACAGACGGATGGAACAACGCAGGTACCGGGCATGCCGGGTACTGTGAGCTCAACTATACGCCCGAAACCGACGATGGCGATGTGACCATTGATCGGGCCCTGCAGATCAACGCCCAGTTTGAGGTGTCCCTGCAGCTCTGGTCTTACCTGGTGGAGCAGGGCATCCTGCCAGAGCCATCCACCTTTATTAACCGCACGCCGCACCAGAGCTTTGTCTGGGGTGAGAAAGATGTAGCCTTCCTCAAGCGCCGTCATGAGCGTTTGAGCGCTCACCATCTGTTCCGCGAAATGGAATACACCGAGTCCCCGAAGGATCTCGAAGAGTGGATGCCCCTGATCGTCAATAACCGGGACCCGATGCAGCGGGTTGCCGCTACCCGGATCAAGCACGGGTCGGATGTGGATTTCGGTTCTCTCACCCGCAGCATGGTGAAGTGGCTGGAAACCCAGCCGAATTTCGAGCTGATGCTCAGCTCTCCGGTTCACTATATCGATCAGCGGGACAATGGCCGCTGGAAGATCCGGGTCAAGAACCAGAAAACCGGCGAGCTGACCAAGCTCGAGACCGGCTTTGTGTTCCTCGGGGCTGGCGGTGGCGCGCTGCCGCTGCTGCAGAAATCCGGTATCGAGGAAGCCCGGGGCTACGGTGGCTTCCCGGTCAGCGGTCAGTGGCTGGTGTGTGGCAAGCCGGATATTGTTGAGCAACACAATTCCAAGGTTTACGGCAAGGCGCCGATCGGGGCGCCGCCCATGTCGGTGCCACACCTGGACACCAGAATTATCAATGGCGAGCCTGCCCTGCTATTCGGTCCGTTTGCCGGTTTCACCACCCGATTCCTCAAGCAGGGCTCCATCTTTGATCTGATTGGTTCGGTGAAGCCCACCAACCTGAAGCCGATGCTCTCGGTGAGCAAGAGCAACATGGACCTGACACGCTATCTGATCGGGGAAGTATTCCAGTCCCACAGTGACCGAGTGGCATCGCTGCGCAACTTCTTCCCGGATGCCATGGAAGAGGACTGGCAGCTGCGTATGGCCGGCCAGCGTGTGCAGATTATCAAGCAGGTTGATGGTGGCGGTGGCAAGCTCGAGTTTGGCACTGAAATCGTGGCCGCCAAGGACGGAACCTTGGCAGCGCTGCTCGGCGCTTCCCCGGGCGCATCCACTGCAGCCAATGCCATGATCAACGTCATCGAGCGTTGCTTCCCGGAGAAGATCAAGACTCCGCAGTGGCAGGAGCGCATGAAAGAGCTGGTGCCGTCGTACGGCCAATCCCTCGTCGAGGACGAAGCGTTGCTGACGAAAGTCCGCGAGCGGACCCTGTCGACCCTCAAATTGGGCTGATATTCCTAAACGTTCTAAAAAACCGAAAGGCACTGCGACTGCTGGATTTTACGCCGGTGATCGCGGTGCTTTTCTCGTTTCAGAAGGCCGCGAAATTTGCGATTTTACAGCTTCCGCGTAGGGTTATAAGGCAACCCTTATGAAAGGAGAGAGCCTGTGAGTGAGCAAAAGTACAATCCTGAGAAAGGGTATATCGCGCTGTTGGGCTGGAGCCTGAATGCGGTTGAAGCGGCCGACAAGTTTGATCGTCGGTATGTGGTTGTGGCCCCGGATTGGGCGGAAGCCTACTGCGAAGAGCATGACATTCCCTATGTGCCCTGGAATTTCGAGCGCCTGAACGATCGCTCCGTAGAAATTGCGCAGACCCTCAAGGAGATGGGCGTTGATGTCGCCATTCCGTTGTTTGAGGAGACTGTCGAGTGGGCGGGTGCCATTAACTCGGTGTTGATGGACAAGCCGCGCCTGTTTGGCCAGGCCATGCTGTTGCGTGACAAGGCACTGATGAAACGCCGCGCCCAGCTCGGTGGCATCCGGGTGGGTATTTTTGAGGAAGCCCACGATAAGGGCGACGTTATCCGATTCCTCAAGCGGGTAAACCAGACCCTGCTCAAGCTGGATGGCGACCCCAATGACCCGATCCACCTCAAGGCGTTTGACAAGGCCGGGTGCCTGGGTCACCGGGTTATCCGTACTCCCGACGAAGTCGATACTATTCCGGAAGAAGAGTTTCCGGTCCTGATGGAATCGCACCTGGATGGCTGGGAGTTTGCGGTAGAAGCCTGGATCCACAATGGCAAGATCGCCTTCCTGAATATTTCCGAGTATGTGACTCTGGGCTATTCCGTGTTTGTTCCGGCGACCCCAGACCTTGAGAAGTACCGGGACCAGATCCGGGGCGAGATCGAGAAGCTGATCAAGACCTTTGATATCGAGTTCGGGTTTATTCACCCGGAATACTTCGTGACCAGCGACCGGACCATGTACTTTGGCGAGGTTGCGTACCGTCCGCCGGGCTTCAAGGTATTCGAGCTGCTTGAGCGTGCCTACGGCTTCAACGCCTACCAGGGCATGATTCTGACGTTTGACCCGAAAACCACGGAAGATGAAATCAAGGCCTTCTTCCCGAAGGAAGTGGTGGATGCGAAGGGTTATGCCGGTTGCTTCGGCGTCTATCCGCGCCGCCGGGTTGTCAGCAAGCTGGAAATCCCGGAAGAGACCGAAAACCACGAGTATTTCGAGTCTCACGAGCTGACCGCACCGCTGGAAGAAACCGTCACCAAACGTACCGCATTCGGTACCCACTGGGGTCTGGTGTATTTCTTCGGTGAAGATCCTTACGTCATGCGGGACCTCCTGAAACATCAGGAAGATCTCGATTTCTATGTATAATCGGGAGAAGCATTAACAACAAACGGGTTTGGTGCCAGGCCCTGAGGATTATCGTTTGAACGATCACCAACCGGGCAGCGCAACGCCAGCTGTGAATTTCGACAAGCTGGTACAACGGCTGGATGACGCGATCCAGGCCATGGAAGAGAGCCGGTCCTTTGCCAGGGCCGGCAAGCTTCCACGCGTTCTGGATATTTCCCGCAGGGTCCTGCTGCAGCCTGGTGGCTGCCAGGTCATCGAGGAGCGCGCCGAGCGCCTCGAACTGGCCGGCGTTTTCGCCGGCACAGACTGGGCCGAACCCGGTATTCTTCTCCCCACGCTGACAACCTTTTCGCTGCAGAGCCAGAACGCCGACACGGTGGTCATTGAGGCGTTCAGCGAACTGCGGTTGCTTGCCGTGGCCCGAGGCCACTATCTGCATCCCTCTGTATCGGCCGAACAGGCGCACCACTACCTGACGCAGGTCCTGGCCATCAACCTGGGCCTGTTGTTTGGTATGACCGGTGAAGCCGAGCGGGAGCAGGGCAAGCTCGCGTTGATCAGTCAGGCTGTGGTGCAGTACGTTGCTGATCACATCGGCTACGAGCATGTGATTGACAGTCTGATCGAAGAAATCTGGCGGATCCTTGAGCAACGCCCGATCCAGGTGACGGACGTGCGCCGCATGATCACCCAGATTGCTCTGTGTCGGGCGGATCCGCAGGCCGATCTCGGTGGTGCAGGCCGGGGTGCCGACCGGTTGATTTCCAGCCTCTATGGGCCCACCAGGGCCTGCAGCGAAGATCCCGGAACCGTGGTTTACCAGCAGCGACTTGAAACCATGGATGCCCAGGCCCTGCAGAATGAGGCCACCGGGTTTGCGCGCTCCATGCACGACACCGGCCTCGTCTCGCCCTACCATGCCTCGTTCATACGGTTCATCCTGGCGGACCAGGATACCCTGCTCAGCGAGGCGCTGGGTCTGTCCAGCACCGGGCGGGACTGCCTGTTGTGCTACCGGGAGCTGGTCCATACGTTGATCGAGGAAGGGATCTATCCGGAAACGGCTCAGGGCATTTATGGCCTGGCGTTGCTGCTGGAGCGGGGCATTCTCTATCAACCGCCCGTCGCTCCGGCGCTCTGGCGCCAGGCGCGCCTGTCTCTCTGCCCCCATGCCCGTGAACGCCTTGAGCTGGCTTATGGCTACCAGCCCCAGCCCAATGCCTGGCTGATCCAGGGCGTGTTGAACATGCTGGGGCAGCCTCTGGGCGTGGGGCAGGGTAATAACCCCACCTGCCAGTCTGCCCGAGCCCTGTCCATGTGGGCCTACAACGATCCGGACTACCTGCTGCAGATGGTGGCCTGGGCGGCCCGGGACAACGAAATCGTGATGCACTTTGAGGGGCAGCCGGTGTCATCCGCCCAAAGTGTCGGCGGCGTTGCTTCCGAGGTGACCCTGGATCTGGACCCGGTTTCCCTGGTGGTGGTGCCACATCTGGACCGGATTTATGTGGCGATGGGCCGATTGTGTGTTGGCCGCGAGGGTGATCCGCACAAATGGGTGAACCCGGAATTCCATGGCTGGTCCGCCGGCCGTGGGTTTGCCATTAACGTGGATGTGGCCACGGGGAAACTCGACGATCTCGAAGGCTTTATCCGGCATTTCTACGCCAGTTATCATCCCTATTACAATGGCAGTCAGCCGCTGATTCACCCGCAACCGGCGGGCATCGCCGTCACTGACAGCGCGGCCCGATTTATCGGCTGGCACGCCATAACCATTCTCAGGGTAACGCTGGATCCGGATGGTGAGATGCGGGTGTACTTCTTTAACCCGAACAACGACAGCGGCCAGAACTGGGGCGACGACGTGAAGGTCAGCACCTCTGGCTTCGGTGAGCGCTTTGGCGAGTCGTCTCTGCCTTTCGAGCAGTTCACATCACGGCTGTACATCTTCCACTATGATCCCCTGGAGCGGGGAGAACCGGCGGAAGTGAACGAGGATGCCCTTCGGCGCGTAACAGAAGGTGTGTATCGCACCTGGGGTCAGGATCGCTTGCCGGCAGAAGCCCTTCAGGCGGAGCCGCCGATAACCGATTGATCCCGGACTCTGCCGATCACCCGGAACTTACAGATCAAGAGGAAGGCCATGGCCAACGAACACTCCCCGGCCCGTAACGGAGCCGAGTTGTTTATCCGGGCGCTGGAAAACGAAGGCGTTGAATACATTTTCGCGGTGCCCGGTGAAGAGAATCTCGCCTTCCTCGAGGCCCTGAGAACCTCCAGCATCAAGCTGGTGCTCAACCGCCACGAACAAGCCGCCGGCTTTATGGCTGCCACTTATGGTCGCCTGACGGGCCGGGTGGGAGTCTGCCTTTCCACTCTGGGGCCTGGTGCCACCAATTTCGTGACCGCAGCCGCCTATGCCCAGCTGGGCGGTATGCCCATGATGATGATCTCCGGTCAGAAGCCCATCAAATCCTCGAAACAGGGGTTGTTCCAGATTCTGGACGTGGTGGATCTGATGCGCCCGCTCACCAAGTACACCCGGCAAATCACCAATGCCAACACCATACCCGCCAAGGTGCGGGAGGCCTTCCGGCTGGCGTCCGAAGAGCGCCCGGGTGCGGTGCACCTGGAGCTTCCGGAGGATATTGCCGACGAGGAGCCCGAATCCGACACCCATATTTTCAAGCCCAGTGATGCTCGCCGGCCCTCGGCCAGTCCGAAAAGCCTCGAGATGGCTTGCGACATGCTGCGCGAAGCCCGGCACCCGCTGATCATGATCGGCGCGGGTGCCAACCGGAAACGGGTGTCCCAGGCCCTGCTGCATCTGGTTAACGTTACCGGCATCCCGTTCTTCACCACCCAGATGGGCAAGGGCGTCGTGGATGAACGTCATCCCGGGTACCTGGGCAATGCGGCTCTGTCTGCCGGCGACTTTGTCCACTGCGCCATTGACCGGGCGGACCTGGTGATCAACGTTGGCCACGATGTGGTGGAAAAACCGCCGTTCTTTATGACCCCTGGCGGCAAGAAGGTCATTCATGTGAACTTCAGTGCCGCTGATGTGGACCCGGTGTACTTTCCCCAGCACGAAGTGGTGGGCGATATCGCCAACAGCGTGGAATACATGGCCGAGAACTGTGGTCAGTGCGCCAACCATGATTTCACCCGGCTGATGCAGGTGAAGGAGGCCGTGGACGCCCACCTGCAGGAACGGGCCGAGGATGATCGGTTCCCAGTGATTCCCCAGCGTATTGTTCACGACGTGCGCCAGGTGATGCCAGAGGACGGCATCATCACGCTGGATAACGGCATGTACAAGCTCTGGTTTGCCCGCAATTACCCGGCCTATGACAACAACACGGTTCTGCTCGACAACGCGCTGGCTTCCATGGGCGCCGGGCTGCCCAGCGGGATGATGGCCTCAATGCTGTACCCGGACCTGAAGGTGATGGCGGTGTGCGGTGACGGTGGTTTCATGATGAACAGTCAGGAACTGGAAACCGCGGTACGCCTGAACCTGAACCTGGTGGTACTGATCATCAACGACAGCGCCTACGGCATGATCAAGTGGAAGCAGGGGCAGGAGGGGTATACCGATTTCGGGCTGGATTATCGTAATCCGGATTTTGTCACCTACGCGGAATCCTATGGTGCCAAAGGGCACCGGGTAACCCGCACGGAAGACCTGAGGCCAATTCTGGAACACGCCCTGGCAGAGGGCGGTGTCCACTTGGTAGAGGTGCCGGTGGATTACAGTGAAAACCGGCGGGTGTTTGATGAGGAGCTGGCGGAACTGACCTGCAGGCTGTAAGGGGTGTATCATGCTCTGCGGATGTTGAACCCGAGGTAGCACACCAATGATCCGTTTCCTGACACGTGGCCTGATTGCCGCCCTTACACTGACCATGCTCGCCGGTTGCAGCAACCCCGAGACGCCCCAGGAAGTGGCGGCTGCCTTCTGGCAGGCCATGGCCGAGAATGATGCCGGCGACGTAATGGAATACTCCACCCTGGCGGAATCCGCTGCGTTCGACGGTTACCAGCGTAGCTGGACCGACGCCGTACCATCCTTTGGCCGGGTCGTCATCGAAGACCGTGAAGCCACCATCGTAACCCGCCTGCCGGCCGAGGTGGGTACCGAGGGTGAGCGGCTGGAACTGGTCACCTACCTTGTGCGTTTCCAGGATCAGTGGCTGGTGGATTACGACCGCACCGGTGAGGCCATCCTCAATCCGTCCCCGTTCAGTACCATCATGGGCGAGCTCAACCGGCTCGGTGAAGAGCTCAGCGCCCGTTTCTCCTCATCCTCGGACGACTTTGAACAGCAAATGGAGCAGCTGGCCCGGGACCTGGAAGCCTATTCTGAGGAAATGGGCCGGCAGGCAGAGAGCGCCATGGACGAATTCGGTCAGAAACTCCAGGAAGCCATGCGGGAGCTTGAACGCTCGGTGGAAGAAGCCCTGAAAGACAAAGAGCCGACACCCGAGGAAGACCGTGTGATTCTGGAGCAAGCTGCCCGGGATCTGGACCGCCAGGCCGATGAACTGAGCGAGCCGACCATGGAATCCCTGGCCAACGCCAGCCGCACCGTGGCGGAAACCGGCGAACGCTTCACCCGCCTGAGCGAGGAAACGTTGAATCGTCACCGCGAAGAGTGGCAGCAGAAACTGGCCGAGATGCGCGCTGACGCCAACGAATTTATCGAGCAGCTCAGGCCTTAGCGGGCCTGTTCGGCGCCCCTCAGCATTGCCTGAAGCAGCTCCTCGGCATCAAACTTGGTCAGGGCCTCGTTGGCACCAACCTGATTGGCATAGCTCAGGCTCATTTCACTGTTCAGTGAGGTATGCAGGATGATGTAGGGCTGCTTCAGCGCTGAATTGTCCCGAACATTGAACGCCAGCTCGTAACCATCCAGCCCCGGCATCTCGATATCGCTCACCAGAATATCCGTGGGCCGGCCCAGTTCGTGGTCCCGCAACAGGATTTGCAGGGCATCATCGCCGTTGGAGGTTACCTGGTAGGGGATGTCCTTGCTGTCCAGCACATCCGAGAGCTGCTTCCGGGCCACCTGAGAATCGTCCACCATGAGAATGTTCAGGGATTTGAGGGTTTCGCTCTGAACATCCGTGAGAACCACCTCCTGGGTATCCAGTGATTCCGGGTACACCTTGGCCAGCAGCAATTCGACATCCAGTAATTGGATAATATCGCCTTCCACATCCAGCAGGCCGGTGATGAATGCCTTGCTGCCCAGGGCCTTGGGTGGCGGCATCACTTTCTTCCAGTTGGTCTCGATGATCTGCTGAACGCTGCGCACCAGAAATCCGATCTCCTGGCGCTGGATGTCCGTGACAATAATCGACGCTTTTTCCTGCTCTTCCCGGGTCAGCGGCGGATAGCCTACGGCAGCCGCCATATCGATCACCGGAACGGCAGAGCCGCGGAAGGTGGCCGTGCCAATCACCGCATGATGGCTGTGAGGCAGTTTGGTCAGCCGCATGAAAGGCAGGATTTCCCGGATCTTCAGGGTTCCGATCCCGAACAGACGCTCGCCGGAAAGCCGGAACAGCAAAAGTTTCTGGGTCTGCTTCGCTTTGCTGGACATAAAACCGGGTCCTTTCAACTGCAAAAGCCCCTGAAGCAGGAGCTTTTTCAAGAAGTTGGTTCAAGAGGCTGTTTGCCGCGCGCTGTTCAGCCGGCAAGCCAAGGGTATGTAGCAATAGTAGCAGCTTTACGGTGAGTCGGGATTCAGAAGGATTGTTTCAAATGGTGACAGAATTCTTCACTGGAGACCCGTCACCCATAACCTTTACCAGGGCAGGTTGGTCAGCACGAACCATGTTGTTCCCCCGGTGGCCAAAATGGCGATCAGGGCCAGAAGTCCGTCCCGCGCCACAATGGCCAGGCCGAAGGCCATCAGGGCAATTCCGGCACCGTTGGCGCTGAATGGAATGATCTCCATCAGTGGCATGGCAGCGGCTACGGCCATACAGATGATGGCGATAACGTATTGGCCCGGTCCGCGAACCAGCCAGAGTAGCCGTTGTTTGGTCCAGCGATCCATAAAACGGGCCGGCTTCGCCATCCAGTCGAGGCCTTTGGCAAGCTTTTCTCGCTCAATATTCCGGCGCGCCAGCTTGGACGGAATCCAGATCGAATGTCGCTGGAACACAAGTTGCCCAAGGGTGAGTAACACCATCAGGCCAAGTGCGGTGGGTACCCCGGGAATGTCACCGATCAGTGGCGCCAGGGTAATCACCCCGGCGATCAGAACCATCGGCCCGAAGGAACGTTCACCAATGGCTTCCAGCACATCGCCCACAGATACCTGAGCCTGTCCTGCGGTATTCGAACGGAGGCGTTCCAGAAGCTCTGTAAGGCTGGCCGGGTCGTCTGGCTGGTTCATGGGCGTTGGTTGGCCCCTGAAACCAGGGGCCGTTCCGGGTCAGCACCAGCCACGGGTGAGAACCGCCTCTTCAATCCGTTTGAGCGCATTAATCCAGGCGCCCAGTCGCACTGATTTGAGCCATGCTGTTCGGCGCATTCGGCCGCCTGCTGGTAGCTGTGAACCAGCCGCCTGCGACGTTGCTCACTGATGGTTTCCGAACCCCAGTAGTCGTCGGACAGACCCTGAGTGCGCTCCATCTGGCACAGGTGAACACTGCCTGCGTTTGCCAGTACATCCGGGACGATGGTGATGCCACGCTCCAGTAACAGCTCGTCGGCGTCCAGGGTGGTCGGCGAATTGGCGGCTTCGACGAGGATTCGCGCGTTTACCTTTTCTGCCACCTCCCGGGTGATAACGCCCTGCAGGGCTGCCGGAACAAGCACGTCGCAGTCGCAGGCAAACAGCTCTTCGTTGGTGATGGATTCTGATCCCGGGAAATTCTCCAGGCTGCCGTTTTCCTCCTGGTATTTGACAAGTTCCGGAATGTCGAGGCCTTCACTGTCATAGACGCCGCTGTCGATCTGACGAACCGCGATGACCTTGCAGCCGGCCTCGTGAAACGCCTGGGCTGCAACCGAGCCAACCTGGCCGAAGCCCTGGATCGCGATGCGGGCTCCCTCGAGCTTGAAATCGATCTGTTCCGCTGCCGCCTGAAAAACCTCGAAGACACCCTGGCCGGTGGCTTCATAGCCGCCGAGGGTGCCCCCGAGAATGGGCGGTTTGTCGTTAACCGCGGCAGGAGAGTGTCGGCCGGTGATCTGTTCGTACTCATCCAGCATCCACGACATACTTTGCATGTCGGTACCCACATCGGCCCCGGGAACATCACAGTCCGGGCCGGAGGGCCGCAAATGGCGAATGTAGGCTCGGCACAGTCGCTCGAATTCAAGTTTGCTGAGTTTACCGGGATCAGCGGCAATGCCGCCCTTTCCCCCGCCTGCGGGAATGCGCCCCGCCGCATGCTTGATGGACATCACCAGGGCCAGTGCCTTGCATTCGTCGAGGTTGAGGTCCGGCGAGATCCGGGTGCCGTCCCGGGTTGGGCGAGAGCATCGGTGTGGCAGACACGGTAAGCATCGAACACACTGCTGCTGCCATCGTCCATCTTCAGGGGTATGCGAAAACCGATCACCCGGGCCGGTCCGGATAGCAGCTCGACAACGTCCGGGTTGATCTCTCCGATTTTTGCTGCCTGTTGCATCAGGCGAGAGCTTTCTTCAAGGAAGTCGTACATGATCATTCTTCCTCTGTCGCTTGATGAGATTGTTACTTCAAGCTTGGTTGAAGGTGCCTGAGGCTGCAAATCTCTGGAGCCGCTTCACAGGCTAGGCGGGAATTCAGGTGGGG
>Ga0064014_10089_pt1 | contig 41149 bp, 40 predicted proteins | sample CrowatWCoCulture_2_FD_61584 | JGI IMG/M metagenome (GOLD analysis project Ga0064014, IMG submission 61584) | Marine cyanobacteria communities from the University of California, Santa Cruz, USA, analyzing cyanobacterial DNA methylation -... | ecosystem: Host-associated > Microbial > Bacteria >...
AAAATATTTCTGATTTCTTGCCTTGTTTTATTGTTTTTCATTTGCCGAAACTTGCTTATAAAATTTTCAATTGTTTGAGTTGGTACATAGTTATCGTTAATTCAGGTAGTTTTTCATGGTTTACATAGTCAGTAAAAATATCCCAGTAAGGCTTATAATTACTCCCATTTCTGATGATTAATTTTTTGTCGGCTAAATCTTCTATAATGTTAGATTTATATTTTTCGCAAAGATTTGTCATATTAACAGGTGAATTTTTTGTAATATATTTTAAACATTCTATTTCTTCCACTGATAGAGATTCTAAATCTTTATCGAATAACTTTTTAATATCATCTTCTGTTATTGGTTTTTTATAATTATTCTCAATAACTTCAGATTTATCAAGAATATCGCTATAGAAAGCACTACAAATTTTTCTAATGAGCCAAGGATATTTTGGGCATGATTTTAACAAAGATTGTATGTTTCTTTTAGATTTATTGAAAGAATTTTCTTGACTAAAACAAGTTATTAAATTTTTAACTTCTTCTTGGTGAAATTCAGAGACTTCAACATCTTTGCGGAACTTAGTTAGATTATGCCATGTATGGTAAGCTTTATGAGAAATTGATGTAATCATATCTGTTCGCCAGGAAAATCCTAACACTAAATTGTCACTTTTAAGACCATCAACTTCATAAACAATTTTTTCAAATAATAAAAATAAATGATCTAAAAATGGTTTAGATAAAATTGTTTCAAATTGATCAAAAAATATAACTAATACTTTATTATTAAATTTCAAGAAGTCTAAAGCTTCTCGAATTGAACGACTTTCTAAAAATGGTGGTTCTACACTTTCTATATATATTTTATGATTAGATAAACTTATAAATTTTTTATTAATGGCTTCTTGAAAAGCTTCAATAATAATTTTATTAAGAAATTGAAAAGCTGTTTTTTCATTAACACTTGTCACATCAGTTGCATAAATATAAAACCTATCTTTATATTCTAGTTTAGTAGAACAATCTTCTTCTAACTTAACAATCAAAGATAATTTTCCTAGGCCAGTACGACCAGAAAAACAAATAATTCTCAGATCAGTTTCAGAAGTTTTAACATTATTTAGAAAATCCCAGAATTCTTGCTTAATTTTTTCTCTCCCAATGAAGTTTTCAGGACGAGAAGGACGATGATAATCATATAAGTCATCAGATTTAGTAATTTTAGAAATCAAAATTTTATCTAAGTCATCATTTTTTTTAGTTTTTACAGTAAGATTAGAGCTATCAACAATTTCAAGTTTAGACCATTCAAGTTGATATTCTACAAAGTAATCTTTCCATTCTTGAAGAGTCAATTTAGATCCAGAAAAGTTAGATGAAGCTGAAAATATAATTGCACGGCAAGGACTTCCTTGACTAGAAATTTCTTCTGCAATCCAATAAAATTCTTTACTTTGATTCAGTAGCAAAGTAATAGTCTTAATATCACCGATATTTTCTTGAGCAAGATCAAGATTTGGTATATTAAAATTATAAATATTCCTAAATTTTTCAACTAATTGTTCTCCACACCAACATCTAAGTTTGACAGATTGCTCTGTATTGTTATACTCTGAAACAATTCCGTTTGCAGTTGAATTAAGTTCAGATGTAGATAATAAATAAGAAAATTTGGCTTTTTTCGGTTAGTTTTTCCTATCAGTTTGTCAATAACATCAGCATCAATTTTTTCTTGATGAAATTTGCACTCTACTAATCCTATTTCCTCAACATCGTTTTTAATAAGAACATCAATCTGCATTCCCGTAATAGATATATTTTCCCTTACCTTCCATCCCTGTTGACGAAATAAATCGGCTACAACTTTCTCCCAAAAATCACCTTTTTGTTTGTTACTCCAGTCGTTAGGAATAACAACTTTAAATTTCTTCTTTAACCTATTGTATAATGTGTCAGACATCTATTTGTCCCTTATTTTTGCTCTGATGATCATCTAATACTAACAACTCAAAGCTAAAATTTAAACCGAATCAAAAGTAAGGTAACTTCTTTTACCAAATATCTGTCAAATCCAAAGTAAAATCTGGTAAAATCGTTTCTCCTGATAAAAATTGTGGATTTTGTAAAATTTCTACTTCCTGATCAGGGCGATAAATTTCTACTTGTTTTTGTCTTCGATTAATTAACCATCCTAACCTTGCACCATTCTCCATATATTCTTGCATTTTTAGGCGTGTTTTTTCGAGAGAGTCGCTAGGAGACATTAATTCAGCCACAAAATCAGGACATAAAGGCGCAAATTTTTCTTTTTCAGCAGGAGTTAAACTATTCCACCGATCTTTATGTATCCAAGAAGCATCCGGCGATCGCTCTGCACCATTAGGGAGCTTAAACCCCCCGGAAGAATCAAAAGATTTCCCTAACTTACTTTGACGACTGGTTGAGTCGAGGGAAGGTATTATCCTTCGCCCCTCTCATTTAGATCCGTGCTTGCGACTTTCACCGCACACGGCTCCCGACAAGTTAGACTTTTCCAGTCTTGCCCGTGTGGATATGCTGGTGGCAGCTATGGTGGACTGCTATTAAGTTTTTAGGCTCCCAGTTATCGTGGTTTCCGTCTATGTGATGGAGTTGAACCCTCTCATCGTCCATAAACTTCAATCCACAATGTCCACATGAATGGTGTTGTCTTTTCAGACATTTAGAGGTTGCACCGTCGTAGAGCTTACTGTTACGCTTACTCCAATACAGGGTGTCTCCGTCGTAGGGTGATTTGTTGCCTTTGACATTGACATGGCGGTTTTCACTGCGTGATACTGCTGGAAAAGCCTTCTTGATAAGTTCTGATGCCTTGTATCGGTTCAGTTTCTTTTCTTTGTTGAAGACTTTGAAAGCTCTGTGTGCTGTTCTCCATAAGGAGAAGCGAGAGCCGTCCATTTTGCAATACCTATGATAGTTTCGCCATCCTCTGACTAGTGCAGCTTAGCAAAAATAATCCACCAGTCACTTATGATCTTTAAAGCCCTTAAATTTCCAAACGAACGGCTTAGCAAAATGTTGATTAAAGTAATCAATAAAATTGAGAATTTTTTGGGATAGTTCTTCAGTTGAACGGACAGTAATTCTTTTGAGTAAACGCCTGACTAAGATCGAAAACCAACACTCAATTTGATTAAGCCACGATGTATGTTTGGGAATATAAACAAAGCGAATTCGATGAGATTCATCTGATAAAAAATCTGCTCTGCTGTCCATAGATTGCAAAATCCCCTCCTTTCCTTTTCTCCCCAAATCAATAGTAATTCCACAGCTTTCTGCTACTAATTTGACTAAGCTTTCCGATTTATGAGTGTTGAGTTTATCTACAATAAAAATCCATTCTGCTTTTTCATCAATCTTAATCGTTCTCTGGATATGTTCAGAAAAATCTTGTTCTGTTCTTGTCGGTCCAATAGAGGGACTAACAACTTTTCCTCTTGCCACATCCCAGTTCGCAATCAAGCTTAAAGTTCCGTGTCTTTCATATTCAAATTCGATTTTTTCTACTTGTTTAGGCTTGATTCTTTTGTTCGGAAATAATCTCTCAAGAGCTTGAATCCCTGTCATTTCATCTGTACTAATTAAATGAATTCCTTGTTCTAACAAAGTTTTAGCTTCTTTATGAAGTTCACAGATATATTTGACTTGCTTTTTAAATTTTAAGGGATCATCAATTTTGGCATTTAACCAGTAACGAACGAGATGTGGTTGTAATGTCGCTTCTTTTTAAAAAACGCCCCACACTACGGGGGGAAATCTTTTCGACAATTCCTCTTTTTATGGCTTCATCCGCCAACTCTGAAGGTGTCCAATGGCTCACTGGTCTGTCTGATTTTTCACATTCTTCACAAGCGATCGCTACAATCTGGACTACTTGTTCGACCGTAAAGGATTTTGTTGTTCCAGGTCTTGGGCGATCGCTTAAAATTCCTTTGATCAAGACCATTAATGCTTTCTCCGTTACCTGTTGTTCTTCGGCGGCACTCAGTTTTTCTCTCTCCTCAAACCATCGCGATCGCCACTGACGCACTTATACTCGGTCTAATTCTAATCTTCGACTAATCGAACTATTGCTCTCTCCTGATGCTGCGGCTAAGATTAGCTTGGCTCGTCTAACAAGGCGATAGGGGTTTGTTGTCCCTCTCACTATTTGTTGGAGTACTGTTTTCTGTAGGTTGGAGAGGTTAATTGGCAATGCTTTTATCATGGACATCAACTTCGAGATTCTTCCGTTAGTTTCATTGAAACACATTGTCGTGGCTAGTCACGAAAGTTTCTGTAAAAATCTGGTGGATTACTTTCGCCAAGCTGCACTAGGGGAGCTAATTTCTTAGCTTTAACCTTAGCCCCATAATTCGAGCAGTTGACGATATCTTTGACTTTCTGACGGAATGTTCTGTAATTGTCCTCTGATGGGACGCATCTGAACTTTCCGTTGGTTTGCACTTTGAAGTGCCAGCCTAGAAAATCAAATCCTTCTGTCGCTCTGACGAGTTTGGTTTTCTTTTCACTTACCTTTAGTCCTCTGGCTGCTAGGAACTCTTGTATGTCTTTGAGTATCTTGTCGGCATCGTCTTTAGGCTTTAGAATGACAACCATATCGTCCGCATAGCGGATACTGTAATGGATGTCTTCTATACCGTCCAATGCGACGTTAGCTAATAGTGGACTTACCACCCCCCCTTGGGGGGTTCCTTGTTCTGGAAATTCTGGATTGACACCTGCTTTCAAGCATCTCCATATCCCAGTCTTGATTGTCTGGGGGGCTATCACCCTTTCCATGATTGAGGTGTGGTTAATCCTGTCGAAGCATTTTTCTATGTCTAGCTCTAAGATTCTTTTATTTAATCCGTTTGAGTCGGATTTTAAATTTAAGAATAGAATCTTTTGGGCATCATGGGTTGAGCGTCCAGGTCTAAACCCGTAGCTTCTGGCGTGAAAAAGTGCTTCGTGTGCTGGTTCTAGGGCATATTTCACAAGGCATTGCCATGCTCTGTCTGCCATAGTTGGAACCTTTAGCATTCTGCTCGTACCGTCCTTTTTGGGGATGGGTATTTCTCGTAGCTTAGAGTGTTTCCAGTCGTGAGCTTTGAGTAACCTTTCTGCTAGGGCAAACCGTTGTTTGAAATTGAGGGATTTTATCCCGTCTATTCCTGCGGTCTTCTTGCCAGTATTTAGCTGTGATACTTGTCGGACAGCGAGTAGTCTAGCAGCTTTGGATTTCAAAATAAGCTTTTGTATGTTCCTAGCTCGTCTAGTGTCCTCTGCTTGAATGGCTTTGAACAATCTTCTTTGGAGACGGAAAAGATTTCTGCGAAATTTCTTCCACGGAATGTTTTTCCAGAGTTCACTAAAATCTATGATTTTGTGTCTAACCATGTTCACCTCGGTTAATCGTTTTCTATTTGCCTCGAAGCAATTACGCTTCGTCCTACCCGAATCTAGAGGATTCCGCATCTCGTCTTGCCTACTCAGGGTTCGACTATTTCCTGAGACTCTAGATTCGTTTTTATTCGTTCCGTCCGATGATTGATTGTCCCTTTAGATGGAACCGATTTGACTATCGGAAACCCTTGGTTAGGTGATTTCCGAGAAAGCTTTTCCCATAGGGGGTAATCGCTTGGACTAAAGGCTTTCAAGAAATAAAAGGAACAGAGAGTTAGCGGATCTTGGTACACAACTTTAAAATTTCATAATTGGCTTGTCTGAAAAAACAGAAGAAATAGATTAAAATGAAGAGGTAAAAAGATTAGAGAGAGTAAATTGAAGCTAAAACAGACAAATAATCCCTTAACCCCGTCGATGGTCGATGATTTACGTTTAGCAGCCTCAAAAATGACGGGAGCAGAGCGTCGTTCATTTCAAGCTGAAATGTGTCTCAAGTATTGTGGAGGAAGTGCCAGACAAACCGAAATCGTGTTTGGTTGGGGGAGAAAAAATGTTCAACTTGGATTACATGAAAAACGAACTGGGATAGTGTGTTTAGGATTACAATCAGTCAATAGTGGATGTAAAAAATGGGAGGAAAGATACCCAATAGTTGCCCAATCATTGAAAGAAATAGCCGAAGCTCACGCACAACAAAACCCCACATTTAATAACCCCATTGCCTATACAAGATTAACGGCGGCTGAAGCCATTAAACAATTAAGAAATCTAGGATATAATGGAGAGGAGGTTCCTGCTACTTCGACAAGGGCAGATATTTTAAATCGTTTGGGCTATCGATTAAGAAAAGTGGTAAAAGCTAAACCTAAAAAAAAATCTCGGAGACGGACGCTATCTTCGAGAATATAGAGAAAAAAGATAGAAAAAAAGACCATTCTGTGAAACGTTTAAGTATGGATTGTAAAGCAACTGTGGAAATAGGAGAATATTCACGTGGCGGACAAACCAGAGGTTATAATCAAGCTCAAGATCATGATACGGGAACTAAAGAAAAATACGTTCCTTGTGGGATTGTAGATGAAGATACAGGGCAACTTTATGTAACTTTTGGAAGTTCTTATAAAACGAGTGATTTCATGGTAGATAACTTGGAGCAATGGTGGACAAGTCTGAGTATAACTGAAAAGCAGCAACTAGAGAACATCCAAATTAAAGTTGATAATGGAGCAGAAAATAGTGGAATAAGAAGGCAATTTTTGAAGAGAATGGTAGAGTTTGCCGACCAAACTAAGAAATCTATTCAATTACTATATTTTCCTCCTTATCACAGTAAATATAATCCCATAGAAAGATGTTGGGGAATTTTAGAGAGGCATTGGAACGGAACACTTCTGAGAAATGCTCAAACGATGTTAGCTTGGGTAAAAACTATGACATGGAAAGGCTTAAATCCGATAGTTAAGTTAAGTAAAAAAGTTTATCAAAAAGGCATTTCTTTAACGAAAAAAGAGATGAAGGAAATTGAGAAACGTTTAGAACGTAATCCTCACTTACCTAAATGGGATATTTTGATTAGACCCAGTTAGTCTAAAAAGTTAATAAGAGTGTAAAATTAAGTGAATTTCCTTTTTAAAAATAGTCAAAGCTAATTTAAAAGTTAGCGTATTTCTTTCTTTTAGATAGGGAGGTTTTTGTTCGCGGAAAGTATCCGCGAACAACTTTTTATTTTTCCCTTTTCGCTTATTTGAGATGTTCTACAAACAGATTCTGAGAATGGGTGGGAAACTTTTTCTTGGAAATCACCTTAAGTCAGTCACACCTGAAAGATGCTGACGGGTTACGTTGCTCCGATGAGGTCAGGGGATACTATTCTTTCTGCTTTACCTGCCTTCAAGTAAGTCACTTTTATAGGTTCTGTTTCATCGTGGGGACTCCTGTAACGCCAGTGTCACCAGCAGTCGGTGTCTGATTGCGTCCTATTCCCTGCTTCAGCCTCCCAAATTCCGAGTTGGGTCACTGAGGGTAGGTCTTGAGTCATGTCTAACCTTGACAGGGAGGACTTTCACCTCCATCAATCGGACAGTTACTCAGATTAGGTGTTTATGCTGTTCGGTAATCCCTACTTAGCTTGTTCGGTAATTTGTCATTAAGTTTTGTGAACTTGTTGGCTTTTACCTGATGTTTGGTTTTTGTCCATTTGACTTTCCTAGATTGTCCCCTTCGAGGATGACCTTTAGTGGGTCTGATTTTCCTTTAGGGTCTAGTTGGTCATTTCCACCTTGTTTGACTCCTTATGGAGCCTCTGAGCGAGTCACACGCTGTATCTTTGTCTAGGACTAAATATCAGCTTTCTGACTCATCGAATCGCACCCAAGCTCTTAATTGATAGGTTAACTCAGCGTTACGCTCGCTTGTTTCGCTTCCTGTAGGTGGCATTATAATTAATTTTCCGGTTGCAGTGCGTTCAAATCTCAAATCACGGTTATTTTTACAAAGCTGAAAAAACTGCTCGTCAGTTAAATCAATATCTAAATTGAGAGGTGCAGATAAACTGACGGTGTTACTATTCATCATAATCTTTCAGTAATTACCCGTAAAACAAATAACCCAAATGGGTGAGCTACCTGGGGGAAGCACGGAGATGGAAATTTTTATACTATATGGTGTATAAGTGAGATCGCACTAGCTGATCACAAAAATAATAAATGTCTTTCGTTTAGTTTGAGCAGGAGCAACCCCATGGAACTTATTTCACTCTTTTTGATCTTAGCAGGAACTTTTTTAGTAGACTTTTTACTCTACCAATAGATAGATCGCCATGGGGCGATGTGTGTGTTATATCAGTGTTATATCAGTGTTAAAGTGATAGCTCTCTTCTGGTACCGACTAACTGGGAAGAGCTATTTTCGTCGTTAAGGTTTACTTGTTCCAAACGATTCCAGATAGCTTGTAACAGTTCCGCAACCCCAGTTTTGGTCACAGCAGAAATAGTGAAAACGGGAGAATCACTCAACGGTTGCAACTCCTCTTTAATTAATTCTAACGTTTCTTGATCACAAGCATCAACTTTATTTAAAGCAATTATTTGGGGACGATCGCATAACCCTCGTCCATAAGCGTTTAATTCTTGTTGAATCACTTCATAATCTTGGAGCGGATCATCTGATGTCACATCTACTAAGTGTAACAAAAGACGAGTCCGTTCGATATGGCGTAAAAATTCGTGGCCTAACCCTACACCTTCGTGGGCACCTGCGATTAAACCAGGAATATCAGCAAATACTGTTCCGTCTCCTGTGGGTTTTCTAACCACTCCTAAGTTGGGAACCAAAGTAGTAAAAGGATAGTCAGCTATCTTAGGACGAGCGGCCGATAAAGAGGCGATTAACGTGGATTTTCCTGCGTTGGGTAAACCAATAATACCCACCTCAGCCAGTAACTTTAACTCTAATCTGAGGTTACGTAGTTCCCCTTCCAAACCAGGTAAAGCGTATTCTGGAGCGCGATTTTTGTTGCTCAAAAAGTGTTTATTCCCTAACCCTCCTTTTCCTCCCTCAGCAACGCAGAGGGTTTGTCCCTGCTCCACTAAGTCCCCTAACATTTCCTGTGTTTCCAGGTCGTAAATTACTGTACCACAGGGAACCTCAATTATTATGTCTTTACCCATAGCCCCTGTACAGTTATTAGGGCCTCCTCGTTTACCATTATCTGCTTTGAAACGACGGGCATAACGAAAGTCTAACAGAGTTTGTAGGTTGCCTTCTGCTTGCAGGATAACCGATCCTCCTTTACCTCCGTTTCCTCCTGCGGGGCCTCCTGCCGGAACATATTTCTCCCGTCGGAAGGCGATCATCCCATCCCCTCCTTTGCCCCCTTCTACTTCGATTTCTGCGCGATCGATAAACTGCATTTGATTGCTTCTAGATTGTCTATTTTATTTCCATTTTAACCCGAAATATTGCCTCAAGATTTATGGGATACATTACAAAATTATGATCATTGGGTTTTTTTCCTTAACCTAACGGACAAGATAGGCGATTTGACTAATAGACTTCATCGTGAGAACCTAAATTTAGTAACAAAATCGCCTGTTTTTGTTGTTCAGGATCTTCTATAAATTCAAATAAAACACGGTTACTATAATCAATTGAACATGACCATACATTTGATAAGTCACCTTTTAATTTATGAGTGCGTAAACTGGGATGAAACGGATCTTCTGCTAACTGACGGACTGTTTTTTCAATGAGTGGTCTAAACGCTGGGTTTTTACGTATCATTCTTTCTTTTAAAAGCTCGCAATGATTGAGGTTTCCAAGCAATTTTCATGGTTGATCGAGTTCTTCTAAAAAGTCATCAACTGAGCCAAATTTTACTTTTCCTTCGGTAACTTCTTGGCGAATTTCTGTTATTTCCTGTGATAGAACTGCTCTACGTTGTTGATGCAATCTTTTCTGGATAGTGTCAATTAACATCTGTTGTTCTTCTAATGATAGCTTTTCTACTGTTTCAATCGCTTGCTGAAAGGTTGAAGTTTTTACCATAGTTGATTAATAACCAAAAGTTTTTTTATTATATCATATCAATTAATTGAATTGTTAACCGAGTTTTCTAGACGTTTTCTACGTTGGCGCAAAAGTTTAGCATTTGCTATTCCTAAAACTTCTTCAATTTCTAAACCAAAAAGGTCTAGTTTTTTTTGTACTTGTTGTAAATTTTTAACACTTTCTTGTCTTAATTTTTCATCAGGAACAGAAAAAGATTCATTCATTATAAACTCCAATTTTTTTTAACTTCTTGAATACTAGCTTCAGCAGAATCAATAGTTGCTTGTCCCCTTTCAATGGTCTTTACTAGCAAATTTACCATATCTTCTGGAGGCCGTGGCTGAATTTCTAAAATACTTAATAATAGCTTGTTAAGTCCATTATAACGCTCGGTTAGTTTTTCTCTAACATTCTGAAGTTCATCAAGTTCTGGTATAGTTTCTGTTGTTTCACCGTATCTTTCTAAGATTATCCATTCTGTTTTTTGTGGAAAGTCCATAATAATTATATCTTACTTGAAGGCGATCGCTTATTCATAAAATTATGATTTTTGGGTTTCATTCTTCAACCCAACCTACAAGATAAGCGATCACTAAAATCGTTAAGAATAGCTTATTGAGTCAATTATGAACTATAATCCGCAGTAAAATATAAAGGCAAGTATAGATAATTTCAACATGGACAATTTACCGCGTATTTCGCCTCGAAAGTTGATTGTTGGAAGTATATTACTCTTATTATTGGGGTTTTGGGCATGGTTGCACTATACCACTCAAGGACAACTGTGGCAGATTCGACAAGAGTTGGCTTATTGGAAAAAAAACACACCAAAATATAGATATAACACATATAGATATAGATCAGCCAGTGTTACAGAAGTCATTGCTTCTCTGTACAATAGTATTGATTCTAGTGATCCCAACGTTGCCAAAGCGTTAGCATTGATCCCGGAAATATACGGTTCGGGGACTCCTGATAGCAGCACAAATGATCCATCCAGGAGGGAGAAACACTTCGAATCCTTAAAAGAAGCTCTCATTGTTGCTCAACAAATAGATAAGTCTAAGGAGAAAGCTGAGGTATTAATACGGATTGCCCACGCCTACATTAAACTGTCAGACAGGACACAAGCAGTTGCTGTCTTCAAACAAGCCCTCACTGTTGCTCAACAAATAGATGATTCCGGGGATAAAGTTGGGATATTACAAAAGATCGCCTACGCCTCCCTTGAACTATCAGACAGCACACAAGCAGTTGCCGTCTTAAAACAAGCCCTCACTATTGCTCAACAAATAGATGATTCCGGGGATAAAGGTTGGATATTAAAGGATAAAGCTTGGATATTAAAAGAGATCGCCCACGACTACATTACACTATCAGAAAGGACACAAGACCCAACCTTTTTAAAACAAGCCCTCACTATTGCTCAAGAAGAAGCCTTCACTGTTGTTCAACAAAGAAATAAGTCTATTAGGCACAGAGCTTGGATATTAATACAGATCGCCCGAGCCTACATCAAACTATCCGACAGCACACAAGACGCAACCCTCTTAAAACAGGCTCTGATTTCAGCACAGCAAATAGATTATGTTGCCCACAAAGTTGAGGTATTAAAAGAGATCGCCCAAGCCTACATCAAACTATCAGACAGCACACAAGCAGTTGCCGTTTTAAAACAAGCCTTCACTGTTGCTCAACAACTAAATAATTCCTACTCCAAAGTTTGGATATTAATAGAGATCGCCGAAGCCTACATTAAACTATCAGACAGCACACAAGACCCAACCGTTTTAAAACAAGCCCTCACTGTTGCTCAACAAATAGATAAGTCTAAGGATAAAGGTGAGACATTAATAGAGATTGCCCAAGCCTATATTAAACTGTCAGACAGCACACAAGCAGTTGCCGTTTTAAAACAAGCCCTCACTGTTGCTCAACAAATAAAGAATTCCTACTCCAAAGTTGAGGTATTAAAACAGATCGCCGAAGCCTACATTAAACTATCAGACAGCACACAAGACCCAACCGTTTTAAAACAAGCCCTCACTGTTGCTCAACAAATAGATAAGTCTAAGGATAAAGGTGAGACATTAATAGAGATTGCCCAAGCCTATATTAAACTGTCAGACAGCACACAAGCAGTTGCCGTTTTAAAACAAGCCCTCACTGTTGCTCAACAAATAAATAATTCCTACTCCAAAGTTTGGATATTAATAGAGATCGCCGAAGCCTATATTAGACTATCCGACAGCACACAAGCAGTTGCCGTTTTAAAACAAGCCCTCACTGTTGCTCAAGAAATAGATTCTTTCTACTTCCAAACTGGGATATTAAACGAGATCGCCGAAGCCTACATTAAACTATCCGAGAGCACACAAGACCCAACCTTTTTAAAACAAGCTCTAACTGTTGCTCAACAAATAAATAATTCTCGCTCCAAAGGTGAGACATTAATAGAGATTGCCGAAGCCTACATTAAACTGTCAGACAGTACACAAGACCCAACCCTCTTAAAACAGTCCCTGATTCCAGCAGAGCAAATAGATGATTCCGAGGATAAGGTTGAAATATTAACGAAGATCGCCCAAGGTTACATTAAACTATCCGACAGCAAGGAAGCCCTAACTATATTTAAACAGGCTCTCAATGTTATCCAAGATTCTCACTCTCTGTTTCCAAAAACTGAGCAACAGACAGCGATTGTAATTGAGATGGCTGAAACACAGGCAAAGTTACAACGGTGGGGAGATGCACTCAAGACAACCAAAAAATGTCGTTTGAAATATAATGACAACTCTCAGTGTAGAGTAGAGTCTTTGTCCAAGATTTTAAGAGTCTATGAAGAGTTTGAGAATGCTGAGTTTAAAGAAGAAGGGAAACAAAATAGCAATTAATGTCCATATTTATTATTTATGTAAACTTAACAAGCTTTTTCCTTTGTTGCTCATTTTCTATTGTGTTTTCTGGCAATACATATAAATCAACATCTATTTCTGCATTAATTTGCTGACTTTTATTGATAATTTCTTGATCTAAGTGAATTGAGGGAACTTCACCATCAGTATAAACTACACAACTAATTTCAAGATCATAATTATTACTAATTTCTTGCAGCACACCCCAAACAGGATGTAATTCTTCAAATAATGATTTTATGTGATCTTCAAGCTCATTATCTTTGCTTAAATTAGACTCAATCACCCATCCATTATGTTTCCTTTTTATAGTACCTTTGGGATGAATAAGATCCCCTATCTTCCAGGTTTTTGTAGGAATAATACCTAATTTATCAGTAATATTTTGACTGTCAAAATCTAATCCTGTTATAGTCAAAGAAGCTGAAATTTCAAACGGCATTTTTTTGTCCTAAAAACTCACCAAAAATCATTAACATTAAGTCCGGTTGCTTCACCCAAACCTATTCCTCCTTTTAACTTGATATAGATGTTTCCTTGTTCATCTTTATATAGGGTTTGCTGAAAAAGTTTCTCCAAAATTTATGCCACCTTTGACCAAGAATTTTCTGACAAATCAATAAGTTTTAGTACATAAAAATTGTTTAAAGTATAATCAAAATTAATGAAAGGCGGTTTGATGAGTTCCCCCTGTTCTATTATTAGTAAATAAGGACAAAAAAAGCGACAAAAACTGCCTCAGAAGTTTAGAAAGATTGACAACTAAAAATGTAATAGCAATAGATGTAATGGAGGTTTCAGGGAGTTTTGTCATCACGAGATTTAGGCTAAATCTTCGTTTAGCTTGTCCAAACTTTCCCTCAATAGCATTACGGAAGCATTCATCGGAGTGGGCTTCTTTCTTTTCTTCTTCACTGACATTTTTCGGAGGTCTTCCTAACTTCGGACCACTGATTCTTATCCCTCTTTCCTTACACCAATTTCTGTTTTCCCTAGTTCGATAAATTTTATCTACATGGACGGATTCGGGATAATAGCCAAACGTTTCTTTATACTTTTCTACTTGTTCTTTTAAATGACAAGATTTATTGAAGTTTTCCTAACTTATTTTGTCTAGAAACACATAGTTATCTACACAGCTTACTGAGAGTTTAGCTCCAAACTCTATTGGTTTTCCTACTTTTACCCTCACTATTGGACGAATATGCGGTTGAGTTAAACTTACAATTCTTTGAGGAACACTCTGGGTCTTATTCTCCCACATTGACTGTTGTTGTTCATAAACTTTTTTGATAGTCTCTAGACAATTTTTCTGTCTTTTACTCAGATTTTCCAGGGAAGCCCCAGCTTGAATTAAGTCTTCTATATTTCCTAAATTTTTCTTAAGGTATTTTAACTGTTTCCCGATAGCTTTTCTTCTTTCTTGATAAGATACTTTTCGTTTTTTAGCTACTTTTAAGTATTCCTTTCTAGCAATTTTTCTAGAAGTTCTCGGCTTTTTCTCAATTTTACTCTTAATGGTTTATAAAGATTATCTATTATTCTTTCTGTCTCAATTCTGGCTTGATTTAATATGCCTAAATCCGTTGGGTATTTGATGTCTGCTGGAGCACAAGTCGCATCTAAAATTAGTTTACCTTTATTTTTTATTTTTTCTCCTTTTTCTTGGAGACAATCCTTTTTTTTTTTACTTCTTTATCACTCTTGTCTATTTCTCTTTTTACTATTTTTTTATTGATTTTGTTTATCAATTCTCCATCAATTCTTTTCCTAAAATGAACTAGCATTGAAGATTCCAGTGGTGGCTCTTGTTGATAACAATTTAAACCTATAAAGTATTGTAGATAGGGATTTTCTCTAATCTGTTCTATAGTTTCTCTATCACTTGTTCCTAATTTTTCCTTAATAATTAATGTCCCTAATGCCATTCTAAATAGTTTGGCTGGCGCACCTTTTTCTGCTGAAAAAAGTTTAGCATATTCTTCCTCAAAATCATCCCAAGGTATCAACTCTGCCATGATTACCCAACGATTATTGGGGGACAATTTGCCCTCGAAAGGTAATTCAAATTTTTCTGGGGGCGGTAAAGGTTGCTCCTCTTTTCGATACATTTGTTCTTGACCAACAACTGGGAGGTGTTTCTACCAATTATAGCGGTTTGTAGCCGACAAAGCTGATCTTTTTTGCGATCGCGAATATGGGTGTAACCTTTTAAAGAATAGGGTTTTGCTTTTATTCAGCAAACCCTATATAAGTCCTTTTTAGAAGCATTTTTCCCTCCTTTAAGATCATGAATATCCGCACCACTTTGCTTAAGTTTAGCAATTTCATAAGGAGTCAGTAATTTATCTTGTCTCCAATTGCGGTTTGATGTCATTATGAGAGTTGATTTATTTTAAATCAGCGATCGCCCCTCTCGCCATCTGTGCAATAGCTTGATCTGTTGCTCTTGGTAACTGATAATAAGTCCCTCCAGCGGTTTGCGCCATCTCCTTGCCAAACCCAGTAGAAACAAATTTTTTCTCTGTATCTATCATCAATAATTTAATCCCTAAAGCCCGAATTTTTCCAGCAATATCTAACAACTCTTGTTTAATATCTGGCTTTTCTCCTTCGGGTATGGGTTCCCCTAAAGACTTGGCTAAAGGAATATTTCCCCGTCCATCGGTTATGGCAACGATCACCACTTGACCAATATCCCCCGACATTTTGGCATTCATCCCCACATGAACCGCTTGGGTTAACCCATGGGCCAAGGGTGAACCACCCCCACAAGGCAAGGTTTCTAGGCGTTTACGGGCTAAAGAAATGGAACGGGTGGGGGGTAACAATACGTCTGCTTGTTCCCCTCTGAAGGGTATTAAGGACACTTGGTCCCTGTTTTCATAAGCTTCTGTCAATAGACGCATCACTGCACCCTTAGCGGACTGCATCCGATTCAAGGCCATTGACCCGGAAGCATCCACTACAAAGACGATTAAAGCCCCTGCTTTCCTTGCTAAACGCTTAGAACGTATATCCCCCTGTTCGACAATTACACTGCGGCCAGGATGTCTTAAACGTCGGTATTTTTGATAGGGGGCTGCTGCCCGTAAGGTGGCATCCACGGCAATACGTCTGACTTTGCCTTTGGGTAACATGGGTTTAACGTAGCGTCCGCGATCGTCGGAAAAGATTAAGTTACGACTGCCTGACTTACCTTGGTTTTGTGCCATCTGGGCAAAATACAACACACTGGGGTCTAATATGACTCCTTCTATGTCAAAAACGAACTCTTCGGGAATACCTGGGGGTTCTTGTTCCGGTTCTTCGTTATTTTCTTCTTCCTCTTCTTGTTCATCTTGATCTTGATTAGAATCATCTTGAGGTTGCTGTGGTGGGGGAGGAGGAGGAGGTTGAGGTGCATCTTCTGGAGGAGGTTGCATCATGGTGGAACGAGGTACGATCACCAGTTCTACTGCCCTTCTTAAATCCTCTGAATTGATAGTATTTCGTCCATCTAGGGCTGCTGAGGCTTTGGCGACTCGAACGGCAAACAATTCGGCACGATGCCCTTCTACACCTCCTCTGAGGGCCTCTTCGACTAAATATTGAATCTGATCTGGGGTAATGATAACTTCTTTTAACCATTCCCTAGCAAGGATAATTTGGGTTCTAATATCGTCTATTTCTTCGTCATATTGAGCAAGAAAGCTTTGGGGAGAGTTAGCATAGTCTAAAGCTTGGTTAACCGCTTGTACTCGTTGATCTAGGGCTAATATTCCATCTGCTGAAAGGGCGAGCGCAATTCTATCTAATAAATGCCGTCTTAATGGGCCTTCTTCAGGGTTATAAGTGGAGATTAGAATGGGTTTACAGGGATGTTGAAAGCTGATCCCTTCTCTTTCTATTTGGTTTCTACCGTCGGTTAATACGCTTAAGAGTTGGTTGGATATTTGGTCGTCTAAAAGGTTGATCTCATCTACATATAAGACTCCTCTATGTGCTTGTGCCAATAAACCTGGTTGAAAGATCGCTTCTCCTTGTTTAACGGACTCTTCTACATCTACCGATCCTAATAACCTATCTTCTGTGACACCGATGGGAACTTGTATAAAGGGTGCCGGGACTATTTCTGTAGTGATGTCTTCGGGGCGTTGGTTTAAATATTGTTCTTGGGTGTTGTCGTCCCATTCACTGGGTTTGTCGCGATCGCAGTTAAAGGTATTTTCTTCTATTCTTTCAATAGGGGGCAAAAGAGCGTGTATTCCCCTGGCAAGCACTGATTTGGCCGTTCCTCGTCTCCCTGCAATGACCACACCGCCTAAACCTGGGTCGACTGCTGCTAATAATAAGGCGAGTTTGATGGCTTCTTGGCCAACAACGGCAGTTAAGGGGAAGTTTAACGGGGTTGCAGTAAGGGTAGGCATTTCCAGAATATTTTGAACCACTAATGCCAATGTATCATGAACCCTGTCCGTAAATATAGGAGTTCGGAGTTCGGAGTTCGGAGTTCGGAGTTAGATATGAGGTGTACCTCATGACTGTGGAAAATGCTATTTACCACCGTAGGAGTTTTTAAGGTTTGAAATTTCCTCTATCTAGATTGAGGTTTAAACTATAGCGCACTTAGTTTTTGTGAGGCGATCGCTAATGTAATAGTTAACTACTTCTGGGACTGTATATAGCAATCATTTATCAGTTGTGAGAATTAATATTGAAACTGATCCCCCCTAACCCCCCTTATTAAGGGGGGAACTAAAGGGGGGATCTAGATAATCTCATGAATCATTCGGTGATTGCTATATTATGGTTCGTTAGTGAACGTTTGTATTGCTTAGCAATAGTGGGAAGCTAACCTGTTATAACCTGTTATATATGTTGGGGTTTAAACTATAGATGCTCAGGTTTTTCATGAGCGATCGCTGTTGTCACAGTTAACTACTTCTGGGACTATATCTTATGGTTCGTTGGTGAACGTTTGTATTGCTTAGCAAGAGTCACAACCTAACCTGTTATAACCTGTTATATATGTTGGGGTTTAAACTATAGCGCACTTAGTTTTTAATAGGCGATCGCTGCTGTTACAGTTAACTACTTCTGGGACTGTATCTTATGGTTCGTTGGTGAACTTTTGTATTACTTGGCAAGAGTGACAAGCTAATCTGTTATCTAGACTGAGGTTTAAACTTGAGCATCGAGGGTTTTTATCAGGCGATCGCTACTGTAATAGTTAACTACTTTTGGGATTTTATCTTATGGTTCGTTAGTGAACGTTTGTATTGATTGGACAGAGTAACAAGCTAATCTGTTATCTAGATTGAAGTTTAAACTATAGATGCTCAGGTTTTTAATAGGCGATCGCTACTGTAATAGTTAACTACTTTTGGGACTTTATCTTATGGTTCGTTAGTGAACGTTTGTATTGATTGGCAAGAGTGACAAGCTAACCTGTTATCTAGATTGAAGTTTAAACTTGAGCATCGAGGGTTTTTAATAGGCGATCGCAGCATTGGAAAACTATCTATGATCAGGTTAGGGAATGATGCTGAACCCTTCAAACCTCTGTGCTTAGCTTGGTGAAAAAAATTTTTTGTGTATCTTGTCCCATTTCGGTGCAAGTTTGCCTCTTAGTAATTAGATGGACATTTTAGAAAGGAAACAAAACTATGCAGAATCAATTTAAGGCTATGGAACAATCATTATCAGATATAAACAGATCATTCAAAGCATTTGAAACACAAAGACAATTATTACACTCACAGGATATACTAGCAAGCAAACCTAAATTGAAGCCTGTTTTTGAGAACTTAATAACAGCATCTGAAGAACGAAGACAAGTATTATATTCACAGGATATACTACCAAGCAAACCTAAATTGAAGCACGTTTTAGAGCAGTCAATATTAGATATAAAAAGGTCATTTAAAGCTTTAGAACAACAAGTACAATTAGATATAAAAAGGTCATTTAAAGCTATTGAAAAATTAAGATTAGATACACAGAGATCATTTCATCCTAGAGAACGATCAATATCAATATTAGATACACAAACATCATTTAAAGCTTTAGAGCAACAGGTACAAAGATTATTGCCAGCTATTGCACAATCAATATTAGATACACAAACATCATTTAAAGCTATTAAACAGAAGACACAGTTAAATACACAAAGTAAAGTTAATATTTTCCATAGAGATAACTTCTATAAATTGCCACATAATTGGCTGTATATGGTTAGAGATACCATAAAATCATTAGAAAGTATCAAAGTCAGGTATAAGCAATTACTATTAGGAAAATTAGGGGAATTTGCAAGAATAAAAAATAGATTGTACTCTCGCAAGTTCAATCTTCAAAAACAAATTAAACGAGATAAAAATCTCAAGAATAATTATCAAATACCTATTAAAACTAAGTATATATGTTCTGTTGTTAACATAATAGAACATATTGAAAAAATAATTGTCAAACTTTTACAATTTCAAGATAAAATGAATCAAATTAATTTTGAATATCAAACAGAAACAGAAAAAATAACACAAAATAAAATCTATAATAGTGTTAAGCAAATTATCAATAAACTTTTATTTCATTTATACAAAGAACAACGAAAATATAGAAGATGTTTTGCTTCAATTAAACATATTAATAGTGACGATTGCGATAAATCAAAGCATCTCATCATAACCTTAACTGTCTTGAACTCATCAAAAAGACAGAAGATTACCTTTGAATTTTTACAACTATTAACCGCAATAAATCGCCTCAAGAAAGATGACGGAGAAATTAGGAATGACATCCCACAATATTGGCCATCAAGTAAATATCGAAAAAAGCGAATATTTGAAACTAACCATAGGATCAACTGTTTACTTCAAACTCAGTTTTGTATTAGACAAACCTTGTACAACTTTTACTCTTCTTATGAGTTTAGTATATCTAGAATATGCTAATCGAAGAAATTATCTTGACAGCGAGTTTAGCTTTGTATTAAAAGACTTTAACTTATTGTCTCCATCAGAACAAAAAAAGTTTTATGCTCTAATGAACCATATATCTTATTGTATGAAAAATCAGAAAGTTGATCATGTTGCAGAATTTGAGATTCTTGTTCAAGGTTATCAAAAAGCTCTGGTAACGATCATAAAAGAACCTATCTATAATCCCTATGGATGGTTGAAAACAACAGTTACTAAGAAAATAAGGGATATTGCTAGAAAATATTGGGGAAAAGAAACCATTGAATATAAAGATGAACTCGGAGAAACATTATTACACACAAAGCAAACTAATGCTTATACAATGATGCAAATGGAACAACTTATTGACCTTATATTTGAGTCATTAAGTGATCTCAACGTTCAAATTTTATACTTGCATAAAGTAGAAGGTTCTACCTTAAAAGAAGTTAGCGAGGAACTAACGTCAAATAATGGATCATCTCTTTCTTATCCTGCTGTACGCAAACGCTATTCACGAATGATTAAAGACATCAAAGAAAATGATGATTTTCAATCAATCTATCAATCATTATTTTAATTACGGAGGACATGATCATGATTGCATCAACACAAATAAATTTTTGCTCTAACTATCTACTCCATAAACTGAGGAAAAACTTAGGAGACGAAAACCCAGAAGATACCAATCAATCAGAAAATAATCGATGTTATAACAATGAATAAATACATTCTCTACAAATTAATCTTGGAACGATTAGAAACAGTATCAGACTAATTGATAGTAGTCAGTCGTGACAAAATCTCTGATCCAGAATATGACCACTTATTAACTATTCTGGAAACAGCCGAAAATGACCTGCTTCTCAGTGCTTTGCTAGAACAAATTGATTATTGTATGTTGTCTCAAAACGAAACAATGAACAAAACAACCCTCAGTCATTATCAAGAGCAAGGAGAAAAATTTAGAAGTAAATTAAAACAATTATCCTTGATGCCTAAAAAAAATTCTGACTTCCGTTAATTGTCCCAAAAATAGAATTAAATGCCTCTAGTTAGTAGCTGAGTTCAATAAACATTCAATGTCAAAACCTGCTACTAACAACAAGGATAAATATTCTAGTTTATTGTCCAAGACTGTAACAATTTTCAAGCAATCTATCACGCTGTTCTGTATTTTGTTCTATTTAACTCAATTCTCTAATTTTCCTTATCAGGAGAAAATGAAAACAATTTTTTATGCAGTCCAATTGTGTAGATACTCTCTAGAGTTGATCAAATATAAAGAATAACAAGACTCAACTGCCTTATAGCGTGGTTATAACTAACCTGTTATAACCTGTTATATAAATCGAAGTTCAAACTTGAGGATGGATGATTTTTGTAAGGCGATCGCAGTTGTCACAGTTAACTACTTCTGGGATTGTATTTTATAGTTCGTTGGTGAATTTTTGTACTAATTGAGGAGCCAATAAACTAACCTGTTATAATATGTTATAAATTTCGGGGATATAAAGTATGAACTTCAATGTGTATATCGAAGAAGAATTAGGGGAGAAGTTAAAGCAAGTTTGTCAAGTGACGGGAAAGAAACGGAATGCGATCGTTCGAGAAGCATTGGTGGCCTGGTTAGCCGAAAATCAATTATTAACTTGGTCGAAATTAATCGATAATTTTGAAGGAGATAAGAAAATTGTTCCTTTTGAGTCTTATCGCTCAGAATTACAACCTCCCACAGAAGAAGAATTACTGTAATGACTTATCTCTTAGATACCTGTGCCGTCAGTGACTTTGCTAGAGGAGAAATCAACACACTGCGATATATCAAGTTAATGACACCCAGTGATGTGTTTATTTCTGCTATTACCCTGATGGAAATCAATTATGGAATGCTACTTAACCCAGAAAGGACGGCTAAAATTCGTCTTGTGATGGAAGATTTCTTAGATAGTATCACCATTTTGCCCTTGAGAGAGAGAGAAGCCAACGAAGCAGCAAAAATTCGCACTATATTAAAAGCACAAGGCACTCCTATTGGTGCTTATGATTTGTTAATTGCAGCCACCGCAAAAGTGCATTATCTTACCGTTGTCACCTCGAATGTCAAAGAATTTGAGCGAGTTCCAGAATTAAATGTAGTTAACTGGAGAACAAAGTAGTTAGTATTTCATAGTTCGTTGGTGAACGTTTGTATTGCTTGGCAAGAGGAATAATGTAACCTGTTATAACCTGTTATATAAATGGAGTTGTGCTAATAGTTCTCAGAAGAGTAACCCTGGAGATTTTCAGGGTTTAAGGGACGAAGTATGGAGGTTGCTTTATTCTTCAAGCTAGTTGCCCCTTGTACAATAACGATATATTTTCCTGCGTTAAGACGATTTCGATAGGGTAAAGCGTCCCCACTGCCTGCGGATAAAGCGTCCCCACTGCCTGCGGATAAAGCGACTCCACCACCGACAAAGACACTACCCATTGCCCCTCCAATAGCACCGGCAAACCCTCCTAAGATATGATTCCAGGGTTCTGCGGCCCAGTCAAAACTGTTGACTCCTGTAACTAAGTCAAACATATAACCGCCGGCAAAACCAAAGGGGACTAACCAGATAGCCATCAGCATGGCGCGTTTTTTAGCCTGTTGTCCAGGATCAATCAAACCGAATTCATCGGCGGTTTTGTACCCCTTGCCCAGGATACTCATTTGACTGGTGGGAATGCCAGCTTTTTCTAGGGCAGTGTAGGCTTCTTCTGCTTTAATGCGATCGCTAACAACAGCTACGAGATAATCCATATAAAAAGTCTTAACCTTTGATCTCCACTTTATAATCATAACCCAGCCGTGATAGTTATCACGGCTAAAGCGTCCTTAATTAATTTATTATTACTATTAACTGCTTTTTGTCGTCCTCATTCCCAATCACTTAGTTAAAATTCCCAAAGTTTTAAAGCGATTTACTGAAGGTATTTATCAGCAATTAAAACTCTTTAAGGTCTATAGTTTTGAAGTATGATGATGATTAAAATTTTACTTTTGAAAGTCCTGACAAACAAGCACATCAAAGGATTTACAATGATTGAATTGTTGGTGGTAATGTTGATAGTGGCAGTATTCGGTTCGATTGCATTACCAAACACGATGGCTGTTGTGGGAAAAGCAAAGGAAGCAGAAGCTAAACAGATGTTAAGTAGTCTTGGAGAAACGCAACAAGCCTATTATCTTGAAAACGCAAAGTTTGCCGATAAACTTGAAAATTTAGATATAGTTTTCTCTGGTTATTATTATAACTACGAGGAACCGGTTATAATAACAAATTCTCCTTATCCTGGTGTGAAACAGGGTGCTATTGCCGTAAATTCTCTAGAAAATAACACAAGAGAATATCAGTTAGGCGTTTACTATAATTCTAAGTCATTTCTTCTTGTTCTCTGTCAAAGTTTAAGCCCCAACCAGAATGCACAAGCCCCAAATATTTCAGATGGAGAATGTATTAACAGTACGAAAGTACAGTGAATTATATAGAATTTAGATTGACTAGATAATCTCTAGCAAACTCTAAAGCTTCTGCTTTATTCTCTATTTTTCCTTCGATTTGAGCAATGGAAACCTCGGTTAAAAGTTGACCAAGTTGGGGACTGGGTTTAATTTTAAGATAGTTAATTAGATCATGACCCGTAATTAAAGGGATAGGGTGTGCTAGTTTATCTTGAGGATCTAGATAATGAGAGATAAGTTTTAATATCAAGTCATTATTAATGTTTTTCCCTAAAGCTACTAAAGCAAAAATAGGGAAAATATTACCTAGTTCTAAAAACAAAAAATAGATTTCTCTCAAAGATATATTTTGCTTATCTTTTTCTAGAGATGGTAAATTGCTTAAAACCTTTAAAACTGCTTTAATATCTTGATTAGAATACTTTAAGTTAATTAACTCTTCTTTAGCTATTTTAGCATCATTGGAAACTAGACAAGTTAATCTTGCTCGTTGCAAGAGAGAGCTACTATAAACTGTGTCCTCTCCTCTCAGGGAAAAGAAATCGTTAAAATCTTCTTTTGTCAACCTATTTTGTAATAATTTAACACTGTGATCAACCCCTTGTAATAGTTGTAAATTATTATTATTAGTCCCAGAAAACCAAGGTTTTAATAAGCCGTCTTGTTCAATTTGAATAAACCAGTTACTTCCTCCCTCATTTCCTAATAAATAATTAAATTCGCTTTGGACTCGTTCAGCAGCAATTTGATTAATTAAAGAAGATAATTCGACAATAGTTTGCCTAGTTTGGGTTTCAATTGTAAAATTTAATTGAGCAGCTTGGCGATAAACACGTAATAATCTTAAGGGATCATCTTGGAGGTTTTTTACACTAATCATTCTCATGGTTTTTATTTGTAAATCTTTTAAACCATGAAAAGGATCAATTAATTTTTGTTTATGAAAATTATAGGCGATCGCATTAATTGTAAAATCTCGTCTGCTTAAATCTTTTTCGATGCTATCTCCTTCTTGTTGAGCAAAATCAACGGTTCCCTGTTCAAAAACTACTCTAGCAATGTTTCTTTTATCGTCTAAAACAACAAAACCTGCATGATATTTATTAGCAATCTTTTTAGCTGTTTCTATGACTAGGTTGGGTAAAGCAAAGTCTAAATCTAGATAATCTCTTTTACGGTTTAATAGTGCATCTCGAACCATCCCACCCACTAAATAAGCAGTGGGTGGAAGCAAGGCTAAGTCAAAGGGTAGAATATTTGGGGATAAATGGAAAGATGATCTCAGCGGTTTCATGTAAAGTAAAGAAACAAACTCTTAAAGATTAGTCAAGTTTTTGTATTATAAGTTAAATTGATAGGTAACACGAGCAAAGGAGAGTCATATGTGTATTTGTGTTAACTGTCATTATGTTGATAGGTGTCAAACCTATCACACAGTAGAGGAGCAACATCAGCAACCCCATTTAAGTAATAGTCCTACTTTTGAACCCAAAGAACCCACCATTAATGTTAACATCCGTACTAAGAAGGAATACATCGAAATGGAGTGGGATGTGGTAGGTTGTAAAAGTTTTGTACAAGACATGGGTAAATGGGTGAGATTACGCCCAGGAGAACCAATTCCTGCCTAAATATGGTTCTACTTAGAAGAGGTTGGAGAGGGTGGTGCTGAGAAACAAAGTCTGCTCACACTGCCCACACTCAATAAAAAACTTCTGCAAAAGGGTAGACATTTGCTGTTTACTGTTTTACACTAGAAAAGGTCTAAAAAAACGGCTCGGTAGCTCAGTTGGTTAGAGCAGGGGACTCATAAGCCCAAGGTCGGCAGTTCAAATCTGCCTCGAGCCATACAAAAGTAAAATATTCAAGTGACTAAGATTATTAAGATTTGTTGCGGTTAACTAACACTTTTGACTATCAGATGACTATCATTCAAGGTATCATTTTAAATGAAACACTGTGAATGCTCCCATGGCTACTGGTATCGGTGCTGCTGTTTTAGGTTATAAGTTGTTGAATAAGAACAGATAAATTATATTGTATATAGGGGTTGAAGTACAGTTTTAAACACGGAGAAAAAATGATAAACTTAGAAGAAATAACCATCAAAATATCACCAGAATTGGCTCAAATTTATCGCCAAGCTAGTACGGAGACTCAAGCACAAATACAGAGTAAAATAACAGCTTTATTAGAATCACAAATCATGTCCTATCATCAGGAAAAATTAAAAAAAGTTAGGGAAACCATGGACAAATGTAGCGAAGAAGCCCAAGCCAACGGTTTAACTCCAGAAATTTTAAAAGAAATATTAGCAGACACGAATGAGTAGACAATAAATATCTAGAATTAGCAATTACAGGCAAAGCTAAATGTATCATAACAGGAGATTAAGACTTATTAATTTTAAATCCTTTTCGAGAAATTCCTATTATTACAGTTCAAGAATTTTTAACAAGTTATGAGTAAATTATAGGATAAATTTCCTACTTATATTGGCTGTCGGGAGAGTATGAGGAAAAAAGTATAACAGACTACATATTTAAAATTGTGGGTTACGGTGCGGATCAAAAATTATGATGTTTATCAAAACCAAACCCGTACCTAACTCACCCTACGATTTAGCTTTACTTAATTTACGTTTGAAAGTTGCTCCGAAAGCAACTGCACCTCCTGCACCAAGAATAGTTAAAGGTTCTGGTACTGTTGACTTAGTTAAAACTCTGAGATTATCTGCACCAGTACCAGTGATTGGATTGATTGTTAATGTACGAAGATCATTACTCAATATAAACTGATCGGCTGAAAAAATATTAAATCTATAATCATCATAACTGGTATTTGAAGCTCCCAGTAAACCATGAGTATTAACCAGTCTATTTGAATTTAAAATAATACCAACAATTTCTTTATCAAAGGTAACTGTTCCGTTAAAATCAATCCCCATATTAGGTCGACCAACTGGATCACTATGAAGAAACCAACTATCAATTAACATTCCCGATGATAATGTCCCTTGTGGAATACCATTTGAACTAGCATTAGGTCCATAAGTACCAGGAGAGACAACATCAACAGTCAAGTTTGATGTTAATAATAATCCTTCTTGTTCTTTGAATAAAAAGATTGTATTGTTACTTTCTACTTGTCCAAGGACTATGGATGGAGGTGCTGTAATTTGTTGAATATCACCACTAATAGTTAAAGCATTCGCTGAGTTACCCATTAAAGTAACAATACTCGTCAAAACGTATAATTTTAAAGATTTCTTTGTAAGCTCAAACATTATTAAACACCAATAATAAATTTAGCAACTAATTTATCTAACTCTAGATTATTTGTCAAGATTAGTAGATTATTTAAAACTAACTAGGGGTAATTATTAATTATTAATTGTTCATTATTAATTGCTGAAAGGTATCCTAAATAACAACTTCAACCGTATCAAACTTTTTGTCGGTATTAACTAAATTCTCAGGGATTGGTTCTAAAAGCAATTGAATCGCCTCTTTTAGGTTGGCAATAGCTTCCTCTTTTGTGTCACCACAAGAAGAAATATAATTTAATTCTGGACAAGTGGCCGAAAAAGCTTTGACTTCATCGTCCCATTCTAAAACTGCTCTAATAATCATGATTTCTAGGTTAGCATTAATTCATTATTATTGTGTTGACCTTACTAAGAATATAGCACAATTATGGACTAAAATTACGTAACCTTAAAGCATTGGAAACCACAGAAACGGAACTAAAAGCCATGGCTGCACCGGCAATCATGGGGTTTAATAACATACCAAAGAAAGGATATAAAATACCAGCAGCAATGGGAATACCTAACGTATTATAAATGAAGGCAAAAAAGAGATTTTGACGGATATTTTTCATGGTTGCACGACTCAATTCTATAGCGGTTACAATACCCTGTAAATCTCCTGAAATGAGGGTAATATCACTGGCAGACATAGCCACATCCGTACCCGTACCGATCGCCATTCCTACATCCGCTTGAGCCAGTGCTGGTGCGTCGTTGATACCATCACCTACCATGGCAACGATCTTGCCCTGAGATTGCTGTATTTCCTTTATTTTGTTAGCTTTTTCATCGGGACGTACCTCGGCAAAGACATGATATATCCCCACCTCATCGGCGATCGCCTGAGCAGTTTGTTGGTTATCTCCCGTCAACATAATCACTTCTAAGCCCATTTTTTTGAGCTTCTTAACCGCTTCAATAGAAGAAGGTTTCACTGCATCAGCAATGGCAAATAAACCTTTTATTTCCCCATCAATAGCTATCCAAGGAGTAGTTTTTGCTTGGTTTTCCCATTCCCTTGCCTGAGAAACTAACTGCTTAGTATTAACCCCTAATTTTTCCAGCCATTTCTGTGTGCCTATTTGCACTAATTTTCCTTCTATTTTACCCTGTACTCCTTGCCCCCCCATAGCCTCAAAATTCTCTACTTTTGGGAAATTATTAACAATACCTTGGGACTTAGCATAATTAACAATGGCTTCAGCTAGGGGATGCTCAGAATTTTCTTCAATAGCTGCTGCTATCCCTAAAATATTCAATTCATTATTATCAGCAATCCCATCCACAGTAATATAATTTGTAACTATGGGTTTGCCTTGGGTTAAAGTTCCTGTTTTATCTAAGACGATCGCTTTTATTTTATGTGCCAATTCTAAACTATCTGCTCCTTTGATTAAAATGCCATTTTCTGCTCCTTTACCAGTTCCTACCATGATCGATGTGGGAGTTGCTAACCCTAAAGCACAGGGACAAGCAATAATTAAAACACTCACAGTTGTCACCATTGCTAAGGATAAATTTTGAGCAAATATTAACCAACAAATAAAACTAATAACCGCAATAATCATGACAGCAGGGACAAACCAAGCAGTCACTTGATCCGCTATTTTTTGAATGGGAGCTTTACTATTTTGTGCCTCTTCTACTAATTTAATAATTTGGGATAATGTAGTATCTTTCCCTACTTTTCTGGCTTCAAACTTAAAACTACCTGTTTTATTAATAGTTGCCCCAATAACCTCATCTCCTGTTTGTTTTTCCACGGGAATAGATTCCCCCGTAATCATAGATTCATCTAGGGTAGATTGTCCTTCAATAATTACTCCATCAACCGGTATTTTTTTCCCTGGCCGTACTAAAACTATGTCGCCAATAATCACATCTTCAACAGCAATATCTACCCCTTCCCCTTGACGAATAACCCTAGCTGTTTTAGCTTGTAATCCCATTAAGTTGCCAATAGCTTCTGATGTTTTACTTCTTGCTCTAGTTTCTAATAACCTACCCAATAAAATTAAGGTAATAATCACCACAGCAGCTTCATAATAAACGTCCGCTTTTAATCCTTGAAAGATGAAAAATTGAGGAAAAAATGTAGCAAACAAAGAATATAAAAAGGCTGCACCTGTCCCCAAAGTAACTAAACTATTCAGATCAGATGTGCCACCTTTAAAAGCTTTGAATGCTCCCATATAAAACCCCTTACCACACCAAAAAACCACAGGAATACTTAAAAATAACTGCAACCAAGCATTATGTAACCAATGAGGAATAAAAGGCAGAGATAAACCTGTCATCATTGGTAAACCACCAAACATTAAGATAAGACTAATAACTCCACCAACGATCACTTTTTGAGTTAATTCTTGTTGCTTAGCTTTTCTTTTTTCCTGTTCACTATCCTCAGTTTGATTATTTTTTTGTTCTTCTAAAACATGACTTTTGTATCCTGCTTTACTAATAACAGCTTGAATATTCCCTAAATTAGTGACTTGACTATCATACTCAACCGTTGCTCTTTCTAAGGCAAAGTTGACGTTACATTTTTTAACACCAGCAACTTTATTAAGAACTGTTTCAACTTTGATTGCACAAGCAGCGCATCCCATTCCTTCTAAATGTAAATTTTCCTGGGTTAATGAGCTATTTTTAGGAGAAGATTGAGGGTGTAGGGAATTTTTCATATTTTTTTTTCTTTCCTCGCTTTCTTCTATGATACAACACTGTTTTTGCTTGGAAGATGCAGACATTATTATCCCAAATCTAAAGTATTCCTAAAAAAGAAAGGGGGTTACTGAAATCTTACCTATAATTGCCACCAAATACCCTTTTTTTGAATCATGAAAATAGTTAGTAAAATAAAGATTATTACTGTTATTGCTCTTCTCTCTTTAGTATCTGGTAATAAAACAGCACTCAGTCAAAATAATGACATAAAGCAACTTGAAAACGTAAAAAATCAAGAAAATGAAATAGTTGTTACCGAGTTAGTTAACCATCAGAATGTTTTGGTGTCTTCACAACAATTACTTAATGTTAACGATTCATCAATAATTTTACCCATTCCTCAGCCTTTAAGTATATTATGTCTTTTAGGACTGGCTGGAGTTGGTGGTTTTTTGAAGTTAAAAATAGCGAAAGTTAAGTACAATAAAAAGCCCTCCGAAAATATAGAAACAACCGACTTGGAAGAAAAATCAATGCAAATGTTAGATTATTAGCACTGAGAATTGTTCTCAGGGAGCGAAAAGCATTAAAATAGGTGGGTTGCTTTAACATGAAGTCACGGAATGACCCCACCCCGACAAACAACATCAAGCGATATTAGTTCTCAAGATATCTCTTGGCCTTTTTGGCCGATAGTTCCTTTGTACCCTTATGGTCAACGTCGTACCATACGCAAAGAAGTTATCAAGGATACTATTTGGACATTTGAGCAATGTCAGGGTATTCTCTATGTAGTGGTTCCCATTCGTATGACGGTGGTGAAACTCGCTCAGGGTGGACTTTTGGTTTATGCTCCTGTTGCCCCGACTGGTGAATGTATCAGTCTGGTTAATGAGTTGGTAGCTGCTCATGGCGAGGTTGAATACATTATTTTACCCACGGTTTCTGGTATTGAACATAAAGTGTTTGTGGGGCCTTTTGCCAGATGTTTCCCAAAGGCAGAAGTTTTCATTGCTCCTGATCAGTGGAGTTTCCCAGTTAATCTTCCTTTGAGTTGGTTGGGGTTTCCCCGAAAACGAACCCAAAAATTACCTTTAAATAGTAATCAAACTCCCTTCGCTGATGAGTTTGATTATGAGATTTTAGGACCATTGGATTTAGGTTTAGGGGCGTTTCAGGAAGTGGCTTTTTATCATAAGCGATCGCAGACTTTATTATTAACCGATTCTATTATATCTATCCCTGCAACCCCTCCTGAAATTACTGAAATTGATCCCTATCCTTTACTATTTCATGCCAAAAACAGTGGTGTAGAAACCATTGAAGACACATCAGAAAACAGAATTAAAGGGTGGCAAAGAACTGTTTTATTTGCGCTCTATTTTCGTCCTAGTGCATTAGGTACAGTGAAATGGAGAAAAGTTTTAGAAGATGCTCTGAAAGCTCCTGATCGCTCCAGAAAAGCCTATTTTGGGATCTTTCCTTTTCAATGGGATGACAGTTGGCCATCTTCTTTTGAGAAGTTATATCATACTCAGTTATTAGTTGCGCCTATTTTACAAGGAGTTATTTTTAACCGTAGTCCTTTGGATGTTTTAAGTTGGGTGGATAGAGTTGGAAAATGGGGTTTTGAGCAGATTATTCCTGCTCATTTTTCCGCCCCAATTATCAGTAATAATTCAGAGTTTAGAGAAGCTTTTGATTGTTTACGCCACCCTAACCATAACTCAGGAAATAAAGATTTTCAACTCATACAAGACATTGCACAAAGTTTAACTAAACTGGGGGTTACTCCCCCATCTAAACTGTAATGGTCTCAAAATAAGCAAATATGGAAGTAGCATCGGTGCGGGTGGAAAATTCCCCAATTAAATCGTTAGAAAAATTATTGATTAAAAAATCAAATTCACTTTCATCTAATTGAGAGGAATATAAGTTTATTAAGTTATGGTCTTGTAGCTATACTTTATTGTTACCATCAATATCTAATAATATTTCTCCCACTTCATTTAAATAACTAAAAATTGAACTAGCATCGGTACTGGTGGAATTTTTCCCAATTAAGTCGTTGGAAAAGTTATTGATTAAAAAATCAAATTCACTTTCATCTAATTGAGAAGAATATAAATTAATTAAGTTATATTCTTGTGGTTCTAAAGCTCCGTTATCGTCTATATCTAAGGTGGCTATACTTTCATTGATATCTTCAATATTAATAATGAAAGCTTCTGAATAAGTATTGTTAGCTGAATCAGTAGTTTCTACACGAATGCTGTAAGTTTCTTGAGCTTCAAAATCGAAAATAGCATTACTTCTGAGGACATTGCCATCAATAGTAAATAAACTATTATCGGTGTCTCCTTCCCCTGCAACTAAACTATAGGTAAAGGTTTCTTCTGCATCGGTATCTGTTGTGGTCAATGTGCCTATTTCTGTGTTAATCGGTTCGTTTTCATCAATGGTTGTGTTGCTGAGAGTTATATCTGTTGGACTATCATTTGTATTGCCTGTTGGAGTGGCAGTCAAAGTTAAATCATAAGAAGCAGGGGCATAAACAGGACCAGAACCCCACATCTCAAATCTGTAGGTTCCTGGTCCCAAAGTTTCTTGATAGCTAACTGTCTCTTCGTCCTCCCAATTGTACAAATAATTGAAGGTAGCAAATACTGGCGAAATTGACCATAATTGAAATCTGGTATCGTCTCCCACCCCATCAGTCCAAGTAAAATCTACTACAGTTTCTTCAGTGAGAGTTAAGCTATAGATATCATGATCTTGGATACGATTACCATGAACATAGTCACTTTGATTAAAAGGAGTAGTGGTTAAATCCCCTAAATCTTTTGGAGTTTGACTAGCATTATCCACGTTATCCGTTGGTCCGACTTGCAATACTAAATCATAAGCACTAACGGTATTATTTCCTGTTAATAAGTGTAAGTAATAAGTCCCTGCATTGAGATTCTCAAAGAGAACATCATTATGATTGCTTGATAAACTTTTAATGAAGGTTCCATTGCTATCGAGAATTTCAACAGTTATAGTCTCCGAACTTGACCATGATGCCGAGACTCCTACTGTGTTATCTAGAGTAAATTTAAAATAATCATCACTATCATCACCCCCAACAACTTCTGAAAATTCTTTGAAGATGGGAATGGTTAAAGGACTGGTTATACTATAGGAAAACAACCCTAAATCTTGCGCTTCTCCTAAACTATTTCCCGCATCGGGAGCTTCACTAGCAGTTAAGGTTAAATTATAAGAAGCAGGAGCATTAGAAATATATTTATAATCAATAGTAAATTCGTAGGTTCCTGCCCCCAAAGTTCTTTGATAGCTAACTGTTTCTTCATAGTCCCCATTATAATAAGGTAACAAATCTTCAAAAGTGCCAAAACCTGATCCCAAATAAATATTTGTATTGTCTCCTACCCCATCAGTCCAAGTAAAATCTACTACACTTGCTTCAGTGAGAGTAAAGCTATAGGTATCACTATCTGAGAAACCAGAATAAGTATAAATATAGTCACTTTGAGTTACTGAAGTAGCAGTTAAATCCCCTAAATCTTTAGGAGTTTGACTAGCATTATCTACATTATCCGTTGGCCCAACAAAAAGTTCAACATCATAATTACTGACGGTATTATTTCCAGTTAATAAGTGTAAGTAATAAGTCCCTGCCTTGAGATTGTCAAACAGCACATCATCATCATATATATTGGTTCCTGATAAACTTTTAATTAAGGTTTTATTGCTGTCGAGAAGTTCAACGGTGATACTCTCTGAACTTGACCATGCTACCGAGACTCCAGCAGTCTTATCTAGACTAAATTGATAATAATCATCACTATCATCACCCCCAACAAATTCTTGTAATTCTGTGATGATAGGAATTTCTGCACCAGCATTAATAGAGAGATCAATAATTTTTAAACCCCTATCACCATCAGCAACATAAGCATAGTCGTTCTCAACCCATACATCGACAGCAGTAACCCAAGTATCATAACTTGCTTGTAACTGAGGGTTCATTGGATCACTAACATCAATAAGTTGTAATCCTGAAGTTCCATTAGCTATGTAGGCAATATTATCAATGACTTGTAAACTATGAGCATCACTAGGCAAAATGTACGTCCCTTTTAAAGTAGAGGTAAAGTTATAGGGATCGGAACTATTGTTAGGACGAGTGATATTGACTTCAAGAATCGCCAAGCCTGGATGATAATTACGAAAATTATCAAATTCAAATTGAAAATTACCAACTAAGTATATGTAGTTATCAACTTTGTAGATTCCTCTCATATCTGGGCTAAAACCAATAGGTAAAGAATAAGTTAAATTTCCAACATAGTAATTAATGTCCAAACCAAAAGGGGACTCATAGGGGGGAGTATCGTAAACTTCTAATCCTTTAGAAGTTCCTAGATAAATAAAGGAATCAACTAATAAATCATAAGAGGTTGACGCCGGAAAAGGAAGTCCGTAGTCTGAGATCGGATTTTCTGGATCGCTAATATCAATAATTTCTACGAAACGCGAAATATTTGAATTAACATAAACATATTTAGATCGAAATGGTTTAGACAAAAAATTTATTTCACTCATCAATGTGGGATTATGATCTGCTGTCAAAACAGGATTATCAGGGTTAGTGATATCAATAATTTGTAAGTTATTCCCCCGAATGTGATCAACACCATTAGCTACATAGGCATAGTTTCCGTCTATTTCAGCTTCGTTTGCATAGAGATCATCATCGTAAGAACCTACTAAAGTCAGATTTTTAGAATCGCTAATGTCAATGATTTGTAATCCTGAATCTCCATCCGCTATATAAGCATAGTTTCCGACTACCTGAACACTCCCAGCATAACCAGGAGTATCAAAAATTCCTCGTGATAATAACCCTAAATTTTGAGCTTCTTCTAAGCTATTTCCTGCATCGGGGGGTTCACTAGCAGTCAAAGTTAAATTATAAGAAGCAGGAGCATCAGCATTTTTTATATAATCATAAGAACCACTACCAGAAATGGTAAATTCGTAGGTTCCTGGTGCCAATATTTTTTGATAGCTAACTGTCTCCTGGGATCGATCATTGCGTAAAGTGCTAAAATCTGATCCCAAATCAATACTTGTGTTGTCCCCCACCCCATCAGTCCAAGTAAAATCTACTGTACTCGCTTCAGTAAGGGTAAAGCTATAGGTATCACTATCTGAGATACCTATATAATAATAAACATAGTCACTTTGAGTTACTGGAGTAGCAGTTAAAACCCCTAAATCTTTGGGAGTTTGACTAACACTATCCACATTATCTTTGAGTCCGACTAATAGTTGAACATTATAATTAGTGAAGGTACTATTTCCTGTCAATAAGTGTAAGTAATAAGTCCCTGCATTGAGATTCTCAAATAGAATACCATCAATATAGCTATTGGTTCCTGATAAACTTTTAATTAAGGTTCCATTGCTGTCAAGAAGTTCAACGGTGATAGTCTCCGAACTTGACCTTGGTGTTGACCATGATACCGAGACTCCAGCAGTATTATCTAAACTAAATTGAAAATAATCATCACTATCATCACCCCCAACAGATTCTGAAAATTTTGTGAGGATGGGAATGGTTAAAGGATCGGTGATACTATAGGAAAATAAGCCTAAATCTTGAGCTTCTCCTAAGCTATTTCCTGCATCGGGAGTTGTTGATTGGTTGTTAGCAGATGTCATAATCAGTTTGGGTATAATAAGAAAAATACTTAATCACGGCTAATATATCTTATCAATTTTTAAAACTCTTTTATATTTGTAGTAAGAGCAAAAATATCATTTCCAGCACCACCGAATAAAAAATCATCTTCCCATCCACCAATTAATACATCTTCTCCTTGATCTCCAAATAAGCGATTATCTCCATCAGTGCTTGATCCTTCACCTGCTACCAAGGTGTCATTTCCTACTGAACCAAATAAATCATCATCAGAGAATGTTCCTTGAATGAATTGATTTTCAGAGTTGTTCCCAAAGTTAAAATCTGTTTCTGTTAGTTGATTTCTACTTAATCCATTTATGATTAAACTATAGACATTCAAAAAAATAATGACAACCTTTTATGATTTAGAGAAGCTTTTGATTGTTTACACCACCCTAACCATAACGCAGGAAATAAAGATTTTCAACTCATACAAGACATTGCACAAAGTTTAACTAAACTGGGGGTTACTCCCCCATCTAAACTATGATTAAGACATATCTGGTTGGCCAGGGGGAATCGATTCTAAGGGTTTCCCTAGTTTTAATCTAGCCATTTGCCAAGCGTGTAACGATTTTCTAAATTCCAGATCATCGTATCTTGCCATCCCTTGTAACATCGCTTGAAAGTAACCTATAACAATAAAAATACCACCAATAATGAAAGGTTTTTCAAACATTCGATACACTCCGATGGCGAAAATATAAAGAGGATGAGTCCCCATAAAATATTGTCCTTTTCCCCAGCGAAGTCGTCCTGTAAAAATCCCTTTATAAGATGATCCCATCAATCTTTGATGGATAAAATTCAAGTCAGGATGTCTAATACTTTTTGTTCTCCACCCTTTTATTCTAGCACGATGATAAGCAATACCATCCCAATGAACTTCTCTGACAAAACCCCCTATATCTTCAAAACATTTACGTCGATAAAAGTTGATTTGTCCAGCTACCATTTCATCAGAAGATCGTTCTTCTACTAGCTTTCCATCTTCTTCTAAAAAGGATTTTCCACTCGCTGCACCAAGATAACTGTCTTGGTCAAAAAGGTCTAATAATGTTTCAAAATATTTAGCCGGTAATTTCAAATCTGCGTCTAATTTGCCAATGAAATCATAATCTTTTGTTTCTATTTTTTCATAACCATAGTAAAACGCTTATACTACTCCTGGAACCACAGAACGAACCCCACGATCAGGTTTATTTTCTACATGAATCCAAGGATATTTTTTAGCAGCTTCTGCTAAAATTTCAGGGGTTTTATCCGTTGAACCATCGTCAACAATTAACCATTCAACTGGGGTAAGAGTTTGCTGAGTAATAGACTCAATAATAGTAGGTAAAAAAGTTTCTTCGTCTCGAACAGGAGAAATTAAAACAATCCGTTTTTTTTCTTGTGTATTCATAGTTTTTTTTGTGAATTTAGACAATAATTGATGTTAGGATAAACAGGTAATACTAATGGTTAATATTTTCCTCGAATAACTGCATCAATTTCTCAGCTTCAGTAATGATGTTGTGATGTTGTTTAACATAATTAGCTCCCTTTTTTCCCATCGCTTCTAATTCAGAAACTGGTGTTTCTAAGACAGTTTTCATCGTATTTACTAAAGCTTCTACCGATCCTGCTGGTACTAACCATCCTGACTCACCCGGAATGACTAATTCAGGAATTCCTGCGACATAGGTACTAATAACAGGACGACCAAGGGCTAAACTTTCCATAAGAACAACAGGTAATCCTTCAGCAAAACTGGGGAGAATCATGGCGCGAGAAGCTAAAATTTGTTCTTTAACTTGTGCTTGTGTTGCCCAGCCGAAAATTTCAATTGTATCTTCTAATTTATCTGATTTTATCGCTTCTTCAATGGGCGCTCTTAATTCGCCATCTCCCACTAAAACTAACTTAAATTTATACCCTAAACTCACTAATTTACTGGCTGCTTCTACTAACAAAATTTGTCCCTTCTGTTCACATAAACGCCCGACACAAACTAGGCGCAGTTCTTCAGGAATAGGTTGCTGAGCATGGGAAAAGAAAGATTCATCAAGACCACAATGAATTACCTTAATTTTGTTCCATTCATTATAGTTACACCAGCGATAAAGTTGACTTCTACCATAGGAACTAATTCCCAGAACAAAACTGGCACAGTCAATTTTTTCGGTAACCCGATCGCCTCTACCTTTTCAAATTCTTTTGGACCGTGAACAGTAAAACTGTAAGCAGGACCTCCTAACACATGATTAAGCAGAACTACCATAGCAGAATTAGTGCCAAAATGAGCATGAAAATGAGATATGTTTAACTGAGAAAATCGCGAAACTAATACACAAGCTTCCGCCAAATAAGCAAAATGCAATAATAAATCTCTTTCTGAATTCCAGCCTAATTTAAAAGTTAATCTTAGAGCATTTAACCATCTGTTAGGTCGAGTAACTGCTATTTTAATCAAACTGACCAATAAACCAATAATTCCGACATCTAAAATGATATTGGTTTTTGCTAATTCCTCTTGATCAGCTGCATCAATCAATGGTTCTTTACAAGAGCGAATGGAAAACCTTGTCACCGATAGTCCCAACGCTTCTAAGGCTAGAATTTCTCGACGAATAAAGCTATGACTAATTTTTGGATATTGATTAATTAAATAAGCAATTTTCATGCTATTTTCCCCGAATACCTAGCCGAATACCTACTCACCCTATAATACAGGAAAACTTCGTCAACTGGGAAAGTTTTTATGTTTCTGGACACTTTTGATTTATAATAGAAAGTGTAAGTTATGGTTGGAAAACTTGTGTCTCCATAACATAACCTAAGAATAAAGCTTTATCGTTAAAAGACTCGATGAACTATAATCCCCAAGATACATCACCACAGCTTTCTGAAGAACAGGCCGAAGAATTAATGAGATCGCTTCTCCACAAAGAAGGTACTTGGGTAGACTGGGGAAAAACCTGTCAGCAGCTACAAAAAGCAGGATATAACAGTCAAACCATCTTTGAAAAAACAGGGTTTCAGGCAAGTCAGCAAAATTTAATTATCGTTGCCGCTCAAGTTTATGATAGCTTGCTGGATGGCCAAGTTTCCGAAGACTTATTGAGCTACTACAGAGGACCAAAAAGCGATGTACTCTACGAACTACGCATCCTTAAGCAAAATCAACGGGTTACAGTGGCAAAGTTAGCCAAGGATAAAAGTTTAGATCACCTGGAAACTAAAGACATCGCCAAAACTTTCCAAACCTTCTCTTTAATGCCCCAGTTACCGCCAGGGTTTACTCTTGATCCTGGGGATGCAATGGCTTATCAATGTTGGAAACAGGCCAAACAGAAAAAAGACCTTCAAGCTCGTACTCGTTTAATCGCCAAGGGGTTAAAATATGCCTCCTCTAATACAGCTAGAGGAGCGATTGAAAAATTACTCAGCGACTTTACCGTAACTCCCGAAGCTAGTGCGCCTTTAATGCCCCTCTACCGCGTTGAAAACCAAGAAGAGATATCCCGTATCGTTCCCTTAGCCGGAAACCTGCCCTTGAATAAAAATCAGGTGTTGGGGGTGGAAAAGATAGATACAGTTAGCCCATTTAACTACGTAAATTATCATAACACAGGTTCCGTGGTTCCCCTACCCAGTTGGCAATCTGTTTTAAAAGCCGTCGATCCCGTGGCTATATTATGTCAAAGCGATGGCCTTCCTCAATCTTTAACAGGGAAACCAGAGGATGTTTTGGTGTTAATTGATCGAGCAGTAACTGCATGGGATGACCAAAGTTATTTTTTAGTAGAAGAAGGGGAAGAATTAACCTTTAAATGGTTTGCTGAAAGTCCTTCTTGTCCACTTTTAGGTCAAGTAATAATTGTCTTAAGACCAAAAAAGATTTTTGATGAAAATAATTTATTAGAACCCTGGCAAATGGATGATTAATTAATTTACAGAAAAAGACGGGCAGCGCAAAGCTCCCATCTTTTAAGTGGGAGATGTAGCGCAACACGGGTAATTTATTGCCCGTGAATATTACTTAACAAATGTAGCAACATTTATTAAGTATGCTATAATGAGGGCATGATAACGATGACCTACGATTTCAAGCTCAAACCTAAAAAGTCTCAAGTCCAGATGATTGAGATGTATCTTGAAACCTGCAAAAAAGTCTATAACTATGCACTTCGAGAAAGAAAAGATTGGGTAAATAGTCGTAAGTCTCCTATCAATTTTTGTTCCATTCACTCAGAATATATAATCAGTCCGAATAAACAACGACCTACCTATAATTCTCAGTGTAAATCTTTAACTGATGCCAAGAAAATCTATCCTCAATTAAAAGAACCCCATTCACAAGTTTTGCAGCAAACCCTAAGAACTTTAGAAGCTGCGTTTGTAAATATGTGGGAAAGAGGTTTTGGTTTTCCACGTTTTAAGAAAAAAATGAGAAGTTTTCTCTACCCATCAGTTAAGCAAGAATGGGTGGGTGATGGATGGGTAAAACTTCCCAAAATTGGGAAAGTAAAAATGAGGATGTCTCGACCTATCAGTAATGGGTTTGTGTTGAAACAAATCAGGGTAGTTAAACGAGCATCAGGATATTTTGTACAGTTAATTTATCAGTTATCTGTCAATATTCCCGAAACACCCATACAGGGATATCCGTTAGGGGTAGATATTGGACTTGATTCTTATTTAGCCACTAGCGAAGGGGAATTAGTCAAAAGTCCTCGGTTTTTTAATCAACTTCATGGCAAGTTGAAATCACTGCAAAGAAGGTTAAAGAACAAGAAAAAGGGGTCTAATAATTGGCAAAAACTGCAAACTCAAATAGCTAGAGTTTATCAAAAAATCCACGATACTAGAAAAGACTGGCACTTTAAATTAGCCCATCATTTATGTGACCAAGCTGGCATGATGTTTGTTGAGGATATTAACTTCAAAGCTTGGGCTAAAGGCTTATTTGGTAAGCATACATTAGATGCTGGTTTTGGTCAATTTTTCAACATCTTGTCGTATATTTGTTGGAAAAGAGATGTCTATTTTCTTAAGGTAGATAAAGATTATACCAGTCAAATTTGTCCTAATTGTAATACCCAAACAGGCAAAAAGAATCTATCAAATAGAATTCATCATTGTCCTAATTGTGGGTATAAAACAAATCGTGATGTGGCGGCGAGTCAAGTAATAAGAAATCGAGGATTAGTAGCGGTCGGGCAGCCCGTGAATGAAAATGCGATGCAGCGCGGTCTTGGGGGTTTCCCCCATGAGCGACTGCATCAAGAAGCTTCTGGAGGCGTTCTGTCGGGGTCAATCTTTGATTGGCTAGATAAGAGCCTTTGAGAGAAGAATCTCCTGATTTTAGCGTAGCTGAATCAGGAGAGTGCCAATGAAAATAATTGTGGTGTTAAACTCACATCTTGCAACTTCGCTCAAACTGGCTAATTTACAGAGGGAACAGGGAACAGAATTGATTTTACCAATGGATAATTGTCAATTATCCATTATCCATTATCCACTGGTAAGATTGATTTAGAGACCTGAGTTCGATATAAGGAAATTTATAGACAACCGATCTTTCATCAAGAGTCTTAAACCCTGATTATCTCATGGAAAATCTCCAACTCCAAACTCCGAACTCCTCTCCTCAGGTTAGAGAGGAAACATCAAAAAGTAAATATTAATTATTGGCTATAATTTACATCGAGATTATCTAAAGTAACCACCACTTGATTTAAACCAACTTCTTCAATATAAAAACCAAGAGTTCTACCGTCTCCATAAAAAGGTCTGGCACGACCGGCACGAACATCGTTTAATATTTGTTGTCGTTTTTCTGCACGACCATAAGCACAATGAATTTGCGGTTCATTACCATAAGTATATAAAGCACAATTATCAGAATCTAAAATACGTTCTGCCCGTCTTTTTGCTTGTTCAGACATTTCACTAACTTCGGGTTTACAAGGGTTGGCAATACTCTGTATACAAAACTCTTCAGCTTTGACCTCATTAGTCATTAAAGGGGAAAATAAAATAGAGGTAAGTGTGAAAAGAAGACCTTTAGTTAGATCCCAGATTCCGCACTTCAAAAAGTAGCATTAAATACTACAAGCCTG
>Ga0064014_10090_pt1 | contig 40980 bp, 37 predicted proteins | sample CrowatWCoCulture_2_FD_61584 | JGI IMG/M metagenome (GOLD analysis project Ga0064014, IMG submission 61584) | Marine cyanobacteria communities from the University of California, Santa Cruz, USA, analyzing cyanobacterial DNA methylation -... | ecosystem: Host-associated > Microbial > Bacteria >...
TACGGCGTTGCTGACGAAAGCGAGCGTTCTATCGCTTCCGTTGGTGGTGTTTACTACTTCTGATCAGCCAATCGGCTAATCCTGTAGTATGAAAACCGGCGACCTCAGGGTCGCCGGTTTTTTTGCGTTTATGAATCCCGAAAAATAAGGCATTGGCATGGCAACCGAACTGGAAATCAAGCTCAGTGTTTCTGAGGCCGCACAGGCACAGGCTTTAAAGTGGCTTTCCTCACTTCCCGAAGTCCGAGCTGGAAAAACCAAATCCCTGATCAATCACTATTTCGACACGCCCAATGCCGATCTGAATCGAGCCAAAGCTGCGCTGAGGGTTCGCAAAGCAGGTGATGACTATATCCAGACCCTGAAAACCCGGGGCGAATTCGTTGATGGCGCCACCGACGCGAGGAGTGGGAGTGGCCTGTATCCAGTCCTGAACTGGCTTTGTCGTTACTGGAAGACACACCGCTGAATGCCGGGTTGGACCTCAGCCGGCTCCAGATTGTGTTTGCAACCAACTTTCAGCGCCAGGTGCTCTGGCTGGAAGAAGGGCAGACTTCCATTGAGATAGCAGTCGATTCCGGCACTGTGGCCGGCAATGATGCCAGGTGGCCGCTCCACGAGGTGGAGTTTGAGCTCAAGAGTGGGGACGACAGCAAGCTGGTGGCTTGGGCGCTCGAGCTGGCCAGGGAAGTGCCGGTTTTCCTGAATCTGGTCAGTAAGGCCGAGCAGGGCTATTTTCTGGCGGGCCTGTATCACCCGGAGCCGGCGCGTAAAAGCGAGGCGCTTTCCATTACCGAATTCCTTCAGGCCTTGAGTGTCTGTTGGTTGCTGGATCAGCCGTTTCCTGCACAGGAATACGACCTGTCGCGCGTCGCAAATGCGGCTGGCGCCGCAGGGTGCGGTGAACTCTGGGAGTGTGTGATGTCTGATCTGGCCACGGGCGCTGCAATTCGTGATCTCGCTGAAGGCTCCACGACGTTGGGTGTCCTCCAGTTACAGCTTGCCACTGCCGGTCAGTAATCGCCGGTTTCCTGATCCGCGGAATGGGCGCGCCACTGCTTCAGGAATGCCCGGTACCGCTCCAGTGCTTCCTGCACCACAGAGACCTCCGGTGTTTCAGAAGATTTAACCAGTACTATCAGCCCCTTGCCTTCGATTTCTTCGTTGGTTGGCGGATGACAGATAACCTCGTCATCTTCATCAATGTAGGCGAGAGCGGTGCCAATGCCGTGGCGTACCAGAGCGCTTACGATGTCGGCCCAATTCAGGTCGTCCAGCTGCAAGTCATAACGATGAGGGTGGTCATGCTCGTAGTTGAACATATCTTCCAGCACTTTCTCGGAACCGGGTGCAACCACAGAACGAACCATAATCTCCGGGTATGTTCTCACTGGGCGGAGCACAATGCGCACTCCGAGGGATTTGAAGCGCCCACGGTTCTGGTCGTTTACACACTCGACAATGGTGCGATGGCCCAGATTGATTTCTGTGAGGCGGTGGGCAATATCGAACGTCAGGCTGTCTGAAAATGGGTCCGCTTCGTCTGCGGCCAGCACAATGATATGCCTCGCGCTACCTGCATGGACGGCCTTCAGCGCCTCTGGATCAAAGCCTGCTCCGTGGTGATGCACCACCCCGATGTCCGAGAGCTCGGTGGGTAGCCCCATTGGAAACTTCCGGGTCAGAATCATGATTGGAATGGTTTCGTACCCTGGAATCTCCCGAATCTGGGAAGCAAATCTCATAAAATACTGGTCGCCGCCGTGCTGGGGCGTGTTAATGATGATGATGTGGTTATTCATTTTGTAGATCCACCTTCCCGACAAAATACGTTCCCGGCGGTAGAACCGGTATTCGATATAGTCGCTGACGATCAGTGTCAGCAGCGTAATTGAGGAGATAAACATCAGCACAATGGTGCTGAACCGCCCGATCATCGTCTGGGGTGCGTAATCGCCATAGCCGACCGTTACCAGCGTGGTCATGGTCAGCCAGGCGGCTTCGGAAAGTGATAGGTCCTCGGCCGCCCAGATGATCAGGATCTGAACTAACAGCAACACGCCCAGGATCGCGAACAGGCGCTTCATCCGGCTTCGAATGAGTCCGCCCATGGGCAGGTGGGTTTCCTGATGCTCCGGATTCAGTGGGCGTCGGTTTCTTTGCATCCGTGTCAGGGGCCTGTTCAGTTGCGGAGAAGTTCGTTATACAGTACCGGAAATATAACAGAGAGACAGGGGTTTGCATTATGTCCGAGCCATGGCACGGCCTTCCGAAACTGCTGGCTGAGGATGTCGCCGGGTGTTGGAGTTCGGTGTTTCCGGAGGGGGTTCCGGCCTGGCTGACCTCTCCAGAGGGCATGGATGACGCTGTGGTCGCTACTGCGATCTCCCGCAGCCTCTTCCTGCGCCAGACTCTGGAGCGTCATCCAGAGCAGGTTCAGCCCCTGCTGGCGTCCCGTTTACTCACGGAGCCCACGACCCCTGAATATCTCCAGAGCCGATGGCAGGATTATCTGGCAGGCGTCGATGGCGAGCCGGCACTGCACTCGGCCCTCAGGCAATTTCGCATGGAGTCCCAGTTCCGGATTATCTGGCGGGATCTGATGCGCTGGGCCGATCTGGCCGAAACCATGGCGGCGACCAGCGCGTTTGCCGATATCTGCATTGAAGGCGCCCTTGACTGGCTGTACCAGGACGCCTGCGAGCAATATGGCACGCCTCGAGGTGCTGATCCGGTCACCGGCGAAGAGTCCGACCAGAAGATGGTTGTCCTGGGCATGGGCAAGCTTGGTGGCCGGGAGTTGAACGTATCCTCAGACATCGACCTGATTTTTGCCTTCCCCGGAAAGGGCGAAACCGTTGGTGGCCGACGTTCCCTCGACAATCAGCAGTTCTTTGTCCGTCTGGGGCAGCGGCTGATCCAGGCCCTCGACCAGATAACCGCGGACGGATTCGTTTTCCGTGTGGACATGCGCCTGCGGCCTTACGGCCAGAGCGGTGCCCTGGCTCTGAGCTTTGCTGCGCTCGAAACCTACTATCAGGATCAGGGGCGGGACTGGGAGCGATATGCCATGGTCAAGGCCCGTGTGGTCGCCGGCGATCAGAGGGCGGGGAAGGTGCTCATGGAAAGCCTGCGCCCCTTTGTCTATCGGAAGTATATCGATTTCAGCGCTTTTGAATCCCTGCGCAGCATGAAAGCAATGATCGGCCGCGAAGTACGCCGCAAGGGACTGGAAAATAATATCAAGCTCGGCAGCGGCGGTATCCGTGAGATTGAGTTTGTGGTCCAGGCGTTCCAGCTCATCCGCGGTGGTCGTGACCGGGAACTCCAGCAGCGGGAGCTGTTGGTGATCCTGAAGGAGCTGGAAGAACTGGAGCTATTGCCTTCACCGGTGGTCCGTGAACTGCGCGACGCCTATGTGTTCCTGCGAAACCTGGAACATGCGCTTCAGGGTATGGAGGACAAACAGACCCAGCTGCTGCCGGAGGATAAGCTGTCCCAGACACGGGTCGCCACCATCATGGGTTTTGAGAGCTGGCGGGATTGTGAGGAGCGCCTCAGGGAGCACAGGGAGCGAGTGGCCACCCATTTTGCCAATATCATCGCAACCGAGGACGAAGAGGATGAGGGGCAGGCGTCGCTTGATGAGGGTTGGTTTGAGCTTTGGCTGGCGGAAATGGATGGAAACACCGCCATCGAGTGGCTGAAGTCGCGGGGCTATGAGAATCCGGAGGCAAGTTCTGCCGAGCTTGCCGAGCTACGCGAAAACCGCACGGTTCAGACGCTGCAGACCCAGGGCCGGAAAAGACTCAATCAGTTTATGCCCATGCTGCTCGAGGCACTTACCCAGGTCGATAACCCTTCCGAGACTCTTTCGAGGGTGTTGCAGCTGGTAGAAGCCATTCTGCGGCGAACTGCCTATATGGTCTTGCTGCTGGAAAACCCTGGCGCCTGTACCCAGCTGGTCCGTTTGTGCAGCGAAAGTCCCTGGATTGCACGGCAGCTGGCGGAAACACCCCTGCTGCTGGATGAGCTGCTGAATGCCGAAAGCTTGTACCACCCACCAGCCAAGGCAGAGTTGCAGGACGACCTTCGACAGCAGATGTTGCGGATTCCCTTTGAGGATCTTGAAGAGCAGATGGAATCCCTGCGCCACTTCAAAAAGGCCCATATTTTGCGGGTTGCAGCTTCCGAGCTGAAAGGTACGCTGCCGCTGATGAAAGTCAGCGATTATCTGACCTGGATCGCCGAGGTGGTCCTGGACCACGTGGTGGATGTGGCCTTCGCCAATCTGGTCAGCCGCCACGGCTACCCGGGAAAAGCCGATGGCTCGGCCTGCGAGACGGATTTCGCGATCATCGGTTACGGCAAGCTCGGCGGGATCGAGCTGGGTTATACCTCCGATCTTGACCTGGTCTTCGTCCACAACGCCGATCCAGAGCTGGCCACCGACGGTGAGAAGCCGATAGACAATGCGGTTTTCTATACCCGACTGGGGCAGCGGATTGTTCATATCCTCAATACCCAGACGCCGTCCGGCCAACTCTACGAAGTGGATATGCGCCTGCGGCCCTCCGGCAATTCCGGCCTGCTGGTCAGTACACTGCAAGCCTTCGAAAAGTATCAGCGCGAAGATGCCTGGACCTGGGAACACCAGGCCCTGGCCCGCGCCCGGGGCGTCGCCGGCTGCACGGAAACCCTGGAAGCGTTTGAATCTATCCGGCACGATATCCTCTGCCAGCAAAGGGATCGCGACAAGCTTCGCGCGGATGTGGTCGAGATGCGAGAGAAAATGCGGGCCAGCCTGGGCACACCGGAGAGCCGGCAGGCCGAGGTGTTCCATATCAAGCACGATACCGGCGGCATCATTGATATCGAGTTCATGGTCCAGTACCTGATGCTGGCCTGGTGTGCCGGGCATCCCGAGCTGACCCAGTGGTCCGATAACATCCGTCAGATGGAAGAGTTGGGCAGAGCCGGCGTGATGACCGTTGAAGACGCTGAAAAATTACGGAAAACCTTCATAGCCTTGCGTTCCACTATTCACCGTCGGGCGCTCCAGAACCTCAACAGTCAGATAGAAGGTGACGCCTTTCCGGAGGAGCGCGAGTACGTCCGTGCGATGTGGAAAAAAGTGATGATTGATGCTTGAGGCAAATTCAATTCCGGCAGAATTTCCTGCTAGAATGCCGGTTCCCCGAAAACTGCTTTTTTAGGAGCAACGAAGCATGTCGATGGCTGATCGCGATGGCGTTATCTGGCTGGATGGTGAAATGGTTCCCTGGCGCGAAGCCAAAACCCACGTCCTGACTCACACCCTGCATTACGGCCTGGGCTGTTTTGAAGGTGTGCGGGCCTACAACACCGCGAACGGTCCGGCTATTTTCCGCCTGAAAGAACATACCGACCGCCTGTTCCGCTCCGCTCACATCCTGAACATGAAGATGCCGTTCAGCAAAGATGAGTTGAACGCAGCCCAGTGCGCGGCAGTACGTGAAAACAATCTGGATGAAGCCTATATGCGCCCGATGGCGTTTCTCGGTTCCGAGGGTATGGGGCTGCGCGCTGATAACCTCAAGGTGCACGTGATGGTTGCGGCCTGGAGCTGGCCTTCCTACATGTCTCCGGAAGCGAGAGAAATGGGGATCAAGGTGCGCACATCTTCCTACACCCGCCACCATGTCAACATCACCATGTGCAAGGCCAAGGCCAACGGCAACTACATCAACTCAATGCTGGCGCTGAACGAAGCCATCTCCGGTGGTGCCGAGGAAGCCCTGCTGCTGGACAACGAGGGTTACGTTGCCGAAGGTTCGGGCGAAAACATCTTCATTGTTCGAGACGGCGTGCTGCACACCCCGGAGCTTACCTCCTGCCTGGAGGGTATCACCCGCGCCACGATCATGGACTTTGCCAAAGACCTTGGCCTGCAGGTGAAAGAGCGCCGCATCACCCGTGACGAAGTCTACGTCGCTGAAGAAGCTTTCTTCACCGGCACTGCCGCGGAAGTGCTTCCGATCCGTGAGCTGGATGGCCGGATCATTGGCGCCGGCAAGCGCGGCCCGGTAACGGAGAAACTCCAGGCCATGTACTTTGATGCGGTGAAGGGCAAGCTGCCCGAGCACAGCAGCTGGCTGACGCCCGTGAGATAAGCTCCGGATGGGGAACTCCTTTATCCGGCATGTCAGGCCGTCTGGCGGTTATCTGGTGGCCCGTTCGTTAAAGCGCCAGTTCGATGAGGACTGGTTCGATCCCGCCTTCTGGGGGCGCCGGGCTGTGCCGGTGACCGCAGGCGGGCGGGGTTCCGCCTGGTTTCTGCGGCGGGAGTCCGGAGACCTTGTGCTCCGGCACTTCTGTCGGGGCGGATTCCCGGGGCGGTTCGTCCGGCGGGAATACGTCTACACCTACCCGGATGCCGTGCGGTCGTTTGCGGAATTTCGCCTGCTTGACACGCTGCGGCAGATGGCACTTCCCGTGCCGGAACCGATTGCGGCCGGTTACAACCGTCGGGGCAGGATCTTTTACCACGCCTATCTGATTGTTCGCCGCATTTCCGGTGCGCAACCCCTGTCTGAGTTTGCCAGCGATGCCAACGCCGCCACCTGGCGGGCGGCTGGTGCCTGTGTGCGCCGTTTCCACGATGCCCAGGTGTTTCACGCCGATCTCAACCTGATGAATATTATGGTGAGTGACCAGGTATACCTGATTGACTTTGACCGCGGAAAACTCATGTCAACAGGAAACCGCGGGGACTGGAAGGCGGCCAATATCCGGCGGCTTGAGCGTTCTTTGAATAAATGTCTGGCGAATCTGGATGCCGGCCTGCGGGCGCGGCTATGGGCAGCGTTTCTGGAGGGTTACCAGGCCTCTGATCAGTAGACGGGTTTCTCGCCCGGCGCCGTGCGGCGGAAGCGCTTGTATTCCCACTGATACTGTGTCGGAGCCTCGGCAATGCATTTCTCGACGGATTGATTCAGGGCGGTAAGGGATTCAATCATGTCCCGGGATTCCATGCCAGGCTCCACTTCCCGGATTACCATCTTGAAACCCTGGGCATCGGGAAGCCGCTGTGCGTAGGTGATGAGAGGCTTTGCGCCGGTCTTTTGAATAAGCTTGGAGGCCAGAGACATAGTGAGGGCGGGAATACCGAAAAACGGCGCAAATTCGCCGCCCTCCTGACGGGGTGTCTGGTCCGGCAAAATGCCAACCACACCGCCTTCCCTGAGGATGCTGAAAAGCCGCATGATTCCTCGCCGGTCGGTGGCCACCAGCTCGGAGCCACTGCGGCCGCGGACCTTTTTCATATAATCCTCAAAGCCCGGCTGGTTCGGTGGGCTGTAGAGCGCCGCCATCTTGTACCGTGAGGCGAAGAACAGCCCGGCCAGCTCCCAGTTACCCAGGTGGGGAGCCAGCAGGAGCAACCCACGGCTGCCCGCCTTGTAGTCATCCAGAAGTTCTTCGCCTTCTATTTCGCGAATCAGTCCAAGGCACCGTTCAATGGGCCATTCCCACATCAGCGGAATCTCGAGCGCTGTTGCCGCCGTCTCCCGCATGCTTTCACGACCGAGAATCTCGATATCATGGTCATTCATGTCCGGGTAGCACGCCTTTAGATTTTTTCGAGTCGTTTCCACGGAGCGCCCATTCAGCCGCCACGCCACGCTGCCCAACAATCGGCCGAGCCGTTGAGCACTGGCCAGGCTCAGGAGCGATAACAGACGAAAAACCAGCTTTATGAGATGACCGGTCACAAGAGGATCCATTCAGGAATTAACAGGGCGAAAAAAGTACCATTGTCGGTCTGGCCGTACAAGATGAACGGAAGTCCACAACGGGCCCCTCCGACTGTTTTTGCCCTCGCTCCATGGTAGAATTCCGCAGCTTTTCATCAGGCGCAATTCCGGAATAGGTAAACGCGCCGTATCACTCGGCAGTCTGGGCAAGGGTATATGTGGGATCAGATAAAACTGGCATTCCTTCGGTTCGCAGCGGGAGGCTGGGTTCCTGCCCGGTGGTTCGAGCCGGGCCTGCCCGCTGAAACCGAACGGGCGGCGCGTACCGGGCACCTGCAGCTGGAAGTGGTCAGTCACTGCTGGAACTACTCTCATTTCCTTGCATACCAGCTCAGTTCCCTGATTCTGTTCCCGCCCAAAAAGCTGGATGTCACCATGACGGTCTTTTTTAGCCCGGAAGATGAAAAAACGGAGGAGCTTCTGGCCTGGTTTGGTCGCCAGACGGTTCCGGGCGTAACCTGGAATTGGCAGCCGGTCAGAAGGCAGGAGCTGTTCCGCCGGGGCATCGGTCGAAACCGCGCGGCTCTGGCAACGAAAGCCGACTGGGTCTGGTTTACCGATTGCGATCTGATGTTCCGGGACAGCTGCCTCGACACCCTGGCAGAGGCCCTTCAGGGCCGGCAGGACGCGCTGCTGTTCCCTGAACAGGAACGAACGACCGACCTGCTGGCGGAGAATAACCCGATGCTTCGCGCCGGTTTCAGGGAGCCTCAGGTTCTGGATATCGACACCAGTTCTTTCACCACCCGAAAGATCGCCAAGGCGACCGGCCCACTGCAAATCGCCCACGGCGATGTCTGTCGCGCGGTGGGTTACTGCCGGAATATAGACCTTTATCAGAAGCCGGTGGAGAGCTTTGCCAAGTGCCACGAGGATCGCGCGTTCCGCTGGTTGTTACGGAGCCAGGGTGAGCCCATTGATGTGCCTGGTGTGTACCGCATACGGCATATTGCCAAGGGGCGGTACAGCGGCAGTGAAACCCGCAGTAAGTTCCGCACATGGCTGCGGGTCTGGCAATCGCGGTGGCGGGACCGGCGTCAGGGCAAGTCGTCATGAGTGCTCAGCCCAGTATCGCTTTCATCACGGCTACCTGGGCCGGTGACCTGGATCACTTCCGGGTAATGAGACACTCTTTCGAGCGGTCACAGCTTGCTGGCTTTGATCACTATGCCATTGTTCAGGACGAAGACCTGCCGCTGTTTCAGGAGTTTCGAGGGCGGCCCGGACTCACCTTGCTTTCGACCAAAGACGTGTTGCCGGAGCTAGTGGAACGCAGGCGGGTCAGGGCCCGTAGGCTCTCGGACCGTTTCGGCAGGGATTTCACCCGGATTTGCGGCAGTCTCAAGCGTAAGCTTTCCTGGCCTTTGTGGCCGTCCTACACGGGCTGGCACACTCAGCAACTCTGCAAGCTCAAGCTCGCCAGTGAGCTGGATTGTGATGCCGCCATCATTCTGGATTCCGATGTATTGGTGACTCCTTCTGCTGTGGCCGGGGACTTCCTGAGTGACTCGGGAGCTGTATGTTTTGCGGAGTGGCGCAGTAGAGCACAGCTTGAGGGAAAGGTGAAAAACTGGGTGGTCGAGTCGGAACGCCTGGTGGGCGCAGATTATAGTGCTGACCCCGTCAATGTGTATTTCGACACACCCTTTGTGCTTGATCGTGGGCTTCTGGTCTCGGCTCTAACCGATCTTGAGAGGAATGCCGGCAAATCCTGGTGGTTTGCTTTGCTGGACCGGCCACCTCGCCGGTGGTCGGAGTTCGGCTTTTACAAAGCTTACCTGAAATACCGGGTTCCAGAGGGTGCCGTTGAATGGCGTGAACCGTTATTCTTCCGCTATGTGTATGACACCAGCAATCCTCAGCGAGTGATTGAGACGGTCGGTAAAATGATCGGCGATCCCTCAGTTCACTACGTGACCATTCACTCCCAGGCCAGTGGTCGGGAAAACTGGAATTCGCAGGCTTATCTGAAGCCCCTTTTATCATTGTTAAACCGTGGCAACTGAACTGTGCAGACATCGATTGAACGCTCCGAAACGAATTTTTCAACCCTGAGGGGGCTGGGTGCGGAAAGGTGGTTACAGATTCTGTTCGCCGGCTGGTTTCTTCTTTCGGTCACTACGCCGGAGGAAGTCTACCGCACCTTTTTTCATGCGCTGATATACCCTCTGACGGCCTTTCTTCTGATTCGCAGAGACTCCAGCGCTCTGTGGAAAGACTCGTTCGTCCGATTATTTCTGGCGTTTTGTGGATACATGGCGGTTACGACCTGGTTCTTAGGTGATGGTCCTGTCGAGGATGACTTTCAGGCCAGCCGCTGGGGCATGGAGGCTGCGTTGGGTATGACGGCCTTTGTCCTGTGGACGCGTTCTGCAGTGTCGCGAGAACGGCTGTGGGGGAAGTGGTTTCTCTCATTAGCGTTTGTGGGGGCTTTGGGGGGACTTCTGTCGTCTGTGCCGGGGATAGTGGCCGGGCCAGAATTGAGGGCCTCGGGGCCATGGGACATCCCATTCAGGGGGCGTCGATAGCAATTGTTTTTCTTGCGGTTGGCCTTTTCTTGACCTTCGGGAGTCAGCGGTGTTCGAGCCGTGCGGACCTGCTTCTTGCGTTTTTTTCAGTTATTGTGGTCTGCACGTTTGTCACGCTCACCCAAAGTCGTGGTCCGCTGATTTCGCTCATTTTGTATCTCCTCTTTTTCGTGATTCTCTTATGCTTTCAGCACCGCCGGCCTGCAACGATTTCCCTGTTTCTTTTGGTCGCCGCGTCCGTTACAGGAATGGTTCACTGGTTGATGGGCTGGATGTATTTCTTGACCATCTACTGGCCCGAGGAGCCTCTTATCGGCTTGATATCTGGACGGCTTATCTGACATACCTTCCGGAATCCTTTCTTTTTGGAAATGGAGCAGGTCTGGATTTCGAACTTACAGAGGCTTCAAGGCTTTACCTTGAGCCAATGGGGCTCGATATTTCCCATCCTCACAATATCTGGCTGGGTGCTTTCGTTGAAACCGGTCTGGTAGGCGTTTTGATGCAGGCCGGGCTTGTCTCTCTGCCTGTATTAGCGGTCCTCCGCAGCTGTTTTCCGGTTACTAGCAAACTGCATTTGCTAGCAATTCTTGGGCTGTTTCTGTTGCTTACATTCTCGGATGAATACACCCTGTTAACGTCGCTTCACCCCATTTGGCTCTTCGGTTGGCTGCCTCTTGTATTCGTCTGGACCTGGTCCATTTATCACCAACCTCGAAAAAGTGCGGAAGAGGTGACCGAAAACAACGGGAAAATAAGCGAGCTATGACAATTCTGACGGTCTGTATCTTCTCATTCAATCGTGGCCAATATCTCCGCAATTGTGTGGAGTCCATTCGCGCCTGTATTCCTGAGGCGGACATCGTCATTTTTGATGACAACAGCGATGACCCAGAGACTCTGGCCTACCTTGAGAAAGCCGGGGATTTTTGCCGGATCGTGGAGCCCCGAGAGGTCGGGACCATCAAGCATGGGGGCCTCTATCACAATATGAATGCCGCGCTGGACCTGCTCAGGGACAGCCCCATGCTCTGCTTTCTGCAGGACGATACCCAGATGGTGCGGCCCGTCTCTTCCTCGGAACTGAAAGAGATTGGCGAGCTGTTCGAGAAAAATCCAGGGCTCGGTTTCGTGCACCCGTGTTTTATTCGGGGCATCGACCTCAAAAAACGTCAGGTTACACCTCTCGCCGGCCCCGCCCCGGGATTTTTTTATCGCCAGGATACGGGGCAAAGTGCAGGTATTCACTATTCGGATCTGGTGGTGTTCAAGCCTGGCCGGCTTGTTGATGCCGGTTGGTGTTTTCGTCAGTCGGAACCCGCAAACGATACTCAGGCAAGAGAGCTGTTCGGCATGATGGCTTACATGTGGCTTCCGTTTGCAATGTGGTTGCCCGAGGTGCCAGCTTATCGAGGCAAGAAAAAAACGCTCGGGTTGCGTCTGGCGGAAAAGAAGAAGTGCGTTGGCTTTTATCCGTTCAAGCTCCTTTCTGATGATGAGGTTGAACAGGCCAGAGAACACGAACCGCCACGATTGCCGGTTGCTGAAGATTTTCTTGAATGTACTCCTTTCTCCCCACCCGTGCCCTGGACCTACAACCCGCTAACGGGGTTAAGGCTGCTGAAAAACGTGAATAACCTCGAGGTCGCTTTCCGACGATGGTTCAAATCCTGAATTGCCAAGGCAAAGTAGCCGGGTTGCTCCCGCAGAAAGTGTCCGGGAAATTTTTCGAAGTGGATATATAGCATGATGGAACCACCGAAAATTGTAGTTATCAGTCTGCAGAGAGCGACCGAAAGGCGGGCATCTGTGGAGAGACAGTTTTCCGAGCTGAATTTGCCCTTCAGCTTTTTCGACGCGGTTGATGGAAAGCAGGGGCATGAGCTTTTTGTTCGCTACGACGCAGAAAAGGCGCGGCGGATTGGCGAAATTCCCCTTACGCCAGGCCACCTCGGTTGCTACGCGAGCCACTTCCTTGTCTGGCAGCGTTGCGCCGATTCGGGCCAGCCGATGATTGTCCTGGAAGACGATGCAATGCTCTTCAAGGAACCGTTTTTGAGATTTGCGCGGCTTGCTCCGGACCTTCCGTCAGAGATTGAGTGCGTCAGGCTTTTCGAGAGCAAATCCCGCAATACAGAAAGCCGGCCAGTATTCGAGAAAGAAGGACTTTCGATCGCAAAGTTTCTCCGTGGGCACAAGAGTGCGACCGGCTATTACCTCACGCCCTCCGCTGCACGAAAATTTCTCAGATACGGCGAGCGATGGGCGGAGCCCGTGGATATAGAAATGGACCAGTTCTGGGCAAATGGCGTTGAATGTTATGGTGTTTTAGAGCCCTGCCTCACACATAACCCGGACTTTCAGTCGGCCATAGATATGGGAGTTGATACCTCCAAGGCGAGACGAGGATTCATGCGTCTTCGCTGGCGCTGGTATCTTATGAAAGGCAAGATCGCCCGGGAAATCCATAATTTCAGGTTTAAGACCAGAATAAAAACGCATGTATAAATTCTGAGGTTTTGGTTGTTTGTGGCTTCAGATTACGGATTTCGGGGAGTCGATGTTTGAATAAAATTCCGAAAGTGTTTCATTTTATCTGGGTAGGTGATGATAGAAAGCGCCCGGACGCCTGCTTCGAAACCTGGCGCAGACTGAATCCAGGCTTTGAGTTGAAAGTCTGGGGCAACAGGGAATACGAGAACCTCGCATGGCGAACCAAGCGCCACATGGACGCAATGTGGAAGACGGGGCAACTGTTTGGTGTCGCGGACCTGATGCGTTGGGAGATCCTTTTGCAGGAGGGTGGTTTCGCGTTGGATGCTGACTCCATTGCAATTGAGCCGCTTCCCGATTGGTTATTCGATTGCACAGCTTTTGCGTGTTGGGAAAGTGAGCTCAATTCTCCAGGAGTGATCGCAAATGGATATTTCGGATGTCGGCCCGGAGATCGTCTTGTCAGCCACCTGGTTACCAGCCTTGAAGCCCAAAAGCATCTCGCTACGAAGTTTGTTTGGCACAAACTTCGTAGAAAAACAGTAGCTGCGTGGAAGACAGTTGGTCCGAGACCACTGACTGCAGCTTTTCACGAGCTGGGTTATAGTGAGTTGACGCTACTGCCCAGCCACTTTTTCTGTCCCCGGCACCTCACAGGAAAAACCTACTCAGGGTCTGGCCCGGTCTTCTGCGATCAGTTATTTGCTAGTAGCCGACCCAACGGTTACGGCGAATTGAGTTTGCATGAAAGTAGCGCCGACTCTCTCACGCGACTAGCTCGAGAGCGATTGAGCCGTTAACACTCCGCATTGACCAATTTGTTTGCCGACAATCAGTGAGATTTCTTTTTGGTGCGGAAGCGATTCAGGAACGCCTCAAGTTTTGCCAATTTCCGCAGAATTCGATAACGCCTGAGCGGGTCATAAATCCACGGCGACCTGAGACCTTTGACTGTTACATCAAGATAATCTTCCTCAATTGGAACCTTGCTGGGGGGGGCGTGCTCGCAGGGATTCGACGGACTCTTTGTTCATGATTGCGAATGGATAGAGTCCTGCTCTATTGACTATTTCCGCCAGCATGAAGGTAAAGCTTTTCTTTTTGTTGCGGTAGGCTGGCGGGTTTGGCAGCCACATGGCGAAAGGCGCGTACAAATAGCCCATCTCGAGGAAGTTCTCTTTCGCCTTTTGTTCATTCTCGAATTCGCCGGGGACAAATTTCCAGTTCACGGCTTTAAGGCGATCACTCCGGATCACCGAAATGTCGGAGTAGTAGACTCCAGCTACTTGTTTGCGGCTTCGGTGTTCGCAAACGTAGACCCCACGGTCTTCGTAATAGACAAAGCGGTCCAGGGTTCGTTGCCGGGTAATGCGTTTCTGGAAAACAGGGGCGAGAAAACCGCCATTAGGAAATTTTTCGAAGTAATCCTCCATGAACTGGAGATCCTGCTCGTCAATCTTTCTGACCAGTTGGGTGTCGTCCTGCAGAAAGCAGATCAGGCAGTCGTCCTCGATGGACTCAATAGCTCTTTGCATGTTGGTGTAGAGGGCGCCATGCTGGTCCCCGGACCCCTTGTCATCGCGTCTTCTCACCTCGTGCCGTGTTTCAATGTCCCGGAGAATCTGTTGGGTTTCCGGGTCGTCGCTGGCATCGTCATAGACAATCACCCGGTGACCGGCGGCACAGGTTTCGATGGACTCAATGCAGTTCTTCAGATGCGGACCACGATTGTAGGAAAATACGAAGAAAATCAATTGCGGGCTCCTGTGGTCTGGGTCTTGAAGATGCTGCTCAATGCCGTGCTCGGTACGGATAATACCGTCCTTGTCGACTTTTATTCGATGCTGCTTGTTCGCGTCGACAATGTGAGGTTCAACATACCCGCGTGCATGATCAAGATGAATCACAATGGCATTGTATCGAACGTGTTTCGGTTTGATGCCCAGATTGACAAGCCGCACGCCAAACTCCCGGTCCTCGCCCCCATAAGCCATGGTCTCATCAAAACCGTTGACGGCCAGAACATCTTTTTTCCACGCGGAACCGTTGGAGCCCTTGAACCGGCAACGGGTGGGCGTGAGCGTGTTGAATAGCCGGGCCTGCCAGCGGTTGGCTGTCAGTTTGCTGTTCTTGTAGGTGGACTTCAGGCCATGGGCTTTCAGCCAGGGCAGTTCAAAGCAACGGCCGGAGGTAATGTCGTCGCGGGTTATGGCTTCGCTGGTGGCCATGGGCAGCTTGTGGTAGCCGCCGGAAAGGTAACGCCCGGGCTCTGCCTCGGAGGCATGCACTTCCAGGAAGTCACGTCTGGGAATGCAGTCGCCGTCGGTGAAAACCAGATACTCCGATTCAGATTCAAGAACCGCCAAATTAAGAATGCGGCATTTCCGGAAGCCGTCGTCTTCCTGCCAGACATGTTTTATCGGCAGACCGGTTGCCTCCCGCATACGATCAATACACTGGCGTGTTTCGCTGGTTGACCCGTCATCGGCAATGATCAGTTCGAAATCCTTGTGGGTCTGCACGCTGTAACCCCAGAGTACCTTCTCGAGCCACTCCGGAGAGTTGTAGGTGCTGATGATAACGGAAAGCTTCATGGTTTCAGGCCTGGGCGTATTGGACACCGATTATTGATAAAAGCGGGACAGTTCCTCAAGTACCTGCAGTGTCACTGACGGTTTGAGTTGATAGTCTTGCAGGGTTTCCAGTTCGGCGTTTATCACGTCTACGTTGCCGGAAGCGTGAGTAACCACCTTAAGATCCCGGGTCAGGAGTGCGTAGTCCATATAACTGTGCGCGATGCTCCAGTTCCGCTCCCGGGGCGTGAAGAGGCCGTTGCCGGTCGCGTAGTATTCCGCTGGTGTGGCGCTGCAGCCGAGAGCACCTTTCATCAACGTGGGCGCTATGTCGAAGTTCTCGGTCCGGTAGCCAATACGTTCCGGCGTCTTGCCGGGCCAGTGGACCACCATCGGCACCCTCAGCTGGTACTGGCCGAAGTTGCTGCCGTGGCCCCAGTAGTTCATGCCGTATTCGTTGAACTCCTGGCCGTGATCGCCGGTAATCATCACGATGGTGCTGTCGAGCAGCGCTTTCTCGCGCAAATCCTCAAGAACCCGACCCACCTGATTATCAACGAGGTGCAGGGTGGATTTGTAGTTGTTCTTCATCAGTTCCGGATTGAAATCCGGGCCTAGTTCCAGCTTGTTAACTGTTTCCCAGAAAGGCTGGAATTTAACCGGATAGTCCTCCGGCACCTCGTGATTATGAGGTGTGTCGTAAAACAGGAATCCGAAAAAAGGCTGTTCCCGGTTCCGTTCGCTGTCGGTAAAGGCCAGCCAGTCGTCGGTAATCCGGGTATCGCGATCCCAGGTCCGCTGGCCTGGGGTTTCCAGACGCAGATCCGGAATTGATGAGAATACGTTCTGGTCAAAAGCCGGGCTCACCAGCGTTGCGGAGCCCAGCACCTTGGTCTGGTAGCCCAGTTCCTGCATCCGGCGAATGGTGACGGGCGGCTTCTTGGCGGCAGTGAAGGCGTCCCAGTAGCTGGCGGGCAACGAATAGAAGAGAGTAAATATTCCGGGCTTGGTGGCGTTGCCGTTGCTGTAGTGCCTCTCGAAAACCAGATTGCTCTGGGCAAATTCGTAGATGTTAGGCATCCAGCGTGGATCGAGCATGTCCCAGCGCGCGCCATCAATGACAATCATCAGCACGTTTAGCTTGCGAGCCGGGTCACTGCATTGCAGGGGCTGAGTGGGGTAATTCAGCTGACTGCCCTGGCTGACATTGGCGAGGGCCTGGGCGCTCTGGTTGTCCCGGACTCTTTGAGGGTCCACCAGCCCGTGTTCGTTCATGAACCGTTTGGCCGTGGCGGCATAGTAGAGAGGTATATGGCGGGTAATTGCGGTAATGCGGCTGTCGTAGTTGGCATCAGCCCAGGCGTGCCAGCCATGGGCGCCGAGCTGGAGGCCTAACATCAGGGCAAAGCCGGCGCCGAGCCAGCGGGCACGGGGACGCCTGCGCCAGAGCAGGGTGGCGATAATGGTTTCGATCACAAGGATACCAGCGAAAATCCCGATGGCCGTGGCCCAGAGTTGCCAGGAAAAGGCGAAAATTTCGGTGCCGCCTCCAAGCGCCAGCTCCAATACAAAACCGGACAGGTGAAAGCGGTAAAGCGAATAAGCGACGGTGTCGATGGCCAGGAGCGCGATGCCGATACTGGCGTAGAACACTGCCAGTGCCGAGAGCGCCCGCCTGGCCGGCAGCAGCATGGCCAGGATAAACAGAGGAAGGCCGCCCAGCCAGGCCAGGAGGGCAAACTGTCCGGGATAAAGTACGCTGACATAGGCGGCGGTTTCGCCATCCGGAATACTCATCCAGGGCAGATAGCGGAGGCCCACCAGGAGCGCGAATAGGCCGTTGGAAAAGATAAACCAGGCGGCCCAGGCGGTTCTGTGGCCAATGGAGGTTTTACCGCGGATCATGTGTGAGGGTTCCTGTCGCCGGCCAGGGGCTGGAGCGCCCCGAAAAGCCGGGAGTTTACCGTGTGATGACCGGACAATGAAATCCGTGCTTTCCGCGGAGGCAGGCTATTGTTCCCGATGACCGGGAGCACCTTTTGGGGAGCGTGGTCAGGTTCTGCCGTACATGTCCTTGAGCCGGACAATGTCATCCTCGCCGAGGTAGGAACCGGATTGGACCTCAATTAGCTCAAGATTGATGACACCGGGGTTCTCCAGTGAATGGACCTGGCCAATCGGAATGTACGTGGACTGGTTCTCGGTCACCAGATAGGTTTTCTCGCCATTGGTGACCCGGGCGGTGCCACTGACCACGATCCAGTGTTCAGCGCGATGGTGATGCATTTGCACCGACAACTTCGCCCCGGGTTTCACAGTGATACGTTTGACCTGGTAGCGGTTGCCGTTATCGATGGAGTCATAAACGCCCCAGGGGCGATAGACTTCCCGGTGGTTCATGTGCTCGTGCCGGCCGTCGCCCTTGATGCGCTCCACGACTTTCTTGACGTCCTGAACCCTGTCCTTATGGGCAACCAGCAGGGCATCCTTGGTTTCGATAATCACAAGGTCCCTGACCCCCACCGTTGCCACAAGGCGGCTGTCTGCCCTCACCAGGGTGCTCTCGGTGTCATGAGCGATTACATCGCCGGTGAAGGTGTTTTCGTTCTGGTCTTTGGCGGAGACATCCCATAGCGCGGACCAGGAGCCAATATCGCTCCAGCCTGCATCGAGGGAGACGACGGCGGCATTGTTGGTTTTCTCCATCACCGCATAATCAACTGAGTCTTCGGGGCATTCGGCAAAGATACTCTCGTTGATGCGGGTAAAGTGGAGATCTTCGCTGGCACCCTCAAAGGCCGCCTGGCAGATGGCAAGGATGTCGGGGCGGTGTTTTTCCAGCTCAGCCAGGTATTGGCGCGCACCGAACATGAACATGCCACTGTTCCAGAGATAATCCCCGGATGAGAGGTACTCTTCGGCGGTTTTCTGGTCGGGCTTTTCAACAAACCGGCTGACCGTGAAGCTGCCGTCAGCCAATTCGGGGCCGCGCTGGATATACCCATAACCGGTCTCCGCATGGCCGGGAACGATGCCGAAAGTGACCAGTTTCCCGTTTTGTGCCAGTGGCACAGCCTTGGCGATGCCACTCTGAAACGCAGGAACATCCTGAATCAGGTGATCGGCTGCCAGCACCAGCATCAGCGGGTCTACGGCGCTGTCCTCGGCTGTTTTGGCCAGCTGCAGGGCAGCCAGCGCAATGGCCGGCGCGGTGTTACGGCCGCAGGGCTCGAGAATGATTCGGGCGTTTTCATAGCCGGACTGGCGCATCTGCTCGGCCGCCAGAAACCGGTGTTCCTCGTTGCAGATCAGCAATGGCTCTGCCGATTCAAGCCCGTCCAGCCGGGCCACGGTGAGCTGCAGCATGGACAGGTGATCATCCGTCAGTCTCAGGAACTGTTTCGGGTTGAGCTGCCTGGACAGGGGCCAGAGACGAGAGCCGGTGCCTCCGGCCATGATGACGGGGTGAATCATGTTCTGCTCCGCGTATGCATATTTGTAACTGGCTCGATGGTACCATAATGGCTATTCACAAGAGCACTGTATCCGGGCATGAAGCGGGAGAAAACAACGGTTTGGCAGATATCCTCATAGTCACTGACGGCAAGGCGGGGCACCAGAACCAGTCCCTGGGCCTGGCGGAGGCTCTGGTACGCCTGCGCCCCGGGTTATCCATCCGCCAGATGGCGCCCCTATCGAATTCTCAGGCCTTGTTTGCCCTGCTTTCTGGCAGATGTGCAGTGGCACAGGACCGGCCGGCGCTGGCTATAGGCGCGGGGCATGGTACCCACCTCACATTATTGGCCCTCAAGCGCTTTTGGCGTGTGCCGGTGATTGTCCTGATGCGGCCCAGCCTGCCATTATGCCTCTTTGATCTGTGCCTGATTCCGGAACACGACAGCCCTCCCAAGCGCCGGAATGTGATCGCGACCCGGGGAGCGCTGAACCGTATCCGGCCCGGAACCGGGAAGTCAGGCGCTGGCCTTATTCTGATCGGTGGCCCATCGAAAAACAGCGGTTGGAACGAGCCACTTCTGCTCGGGCAGCTGGAAGAGGTAGTCCGGCAGACTCCGGGCGACTGGGTGTTGACGACTTCGCGCCGCACTCCCGCCTCCACCGTCCGGAAGCTGAAATCGCTGGAGGGTATTGATGTGGTGCCGGTGGAGCAGACCACACCGGACTGGTTGCCGGAGAAGCTGGCGGCGGCCCGCTGCTGCTGGGTAACCGAGGACAGTGTGTCGATGATTTATGAGGCGCTCAGTGCCGGTTGTGCCGTGGGTGTTCTTGAAGTGCCCTGGAAGCGCAAAGGCCGGCTTTTGCGGGGCGTAAACACGCTCAAGGATCGGGGATTGCTGACACCGTTCGACCGCTGGTCCGGCACGCCACTTCCGGCCCCCGAGCATCGGTTCGATGAGGCCGGTCGCTGCGCTGAGGCGGTCCTTGACCGAGGATGGTTATGAAGGTTGTTCAGGTTCTGCCCGCGCTGGACGGCGGGGGGGTCGAGCGGGGTACCCTGGAGATTGCCAAAGGGCTGGTGGATGCCGGCCATGAATCGATTGTGCTTTCCGCTGGCGGGAGAATGGTTGCGCAGCTGGAGACCGAAGGCAGTACGCACGTGACCTGGGATCTGGGATCAAAATCCCCGCTGACATTTCGCCATGTCTGGGCCCTCCGGCGCTGGCTGATGCGTGAAAAACCGGACATTCTGCACCTGCGTTCCCGCCTGCCGGCCTGGGTCTGCTGGTTTGCCTGGAAAGGTTTGCCCGAAAGTGAGCGCCCGCACCTGGTCACGACCGTGCATGGGCTTTATTCCGTCAGCCGGTACAGCGCCATCATGTGCCGGGGTGAACGGGTCATTGCGGTATCCAGGACAGTCCGTGACTACATTCACGAGAACTATCCGGAGACAGACCGGAAGCGGGTTCGGGTCATCTATCGGGGCGTGGATCCCGAGGAGTTCCCCTACGGCTATCGCCCCTCAGCCGAATGGCTGGATCAGTGGCACCGCATGTATCCGCAATTGCAGAACAGCAAAGTACTGACCCTGCCGGGCCGCCTGACCCGGCTGAAGGGCCATCACGACTTTATCGGTCTGATCAAGAGGCTTCGCGATACAGGGAGTCCGGTGCAGGGCCTGGTCGTGGGTGGTGAGGATCCCAAACGGAAAGGCTATGCCCGGGAGATTCGCGAGCGGATTGCCCGGGAAGGGCTTGAGGACAGCATTGTCTTGACCGGTGCGAGACAGGATATCCGCGAGGTCTTTGCGGTTTCCGACCTGGTTCTGTCCCTGTCGACCAAGCCAGAGTCCTTCGGTCGCACGGTGGTGGAAGCCCTGACCATGGGCGTTCCGGTTATTGGCTACGACCACGGCGGTGTGGGAGAGGTGCTCGGCCAGCTTTACCCCCAGGGGCGCGTCCCGATGGCGGATGCTGACGCCCTTGATCAGGCGGTCAGGACCAGTCTGGATTCAGCTCAGCCCCGGCCGCGTAATGATCGTTTTCTTCTGGATGACATGATTCAACAGACATTGGCCAGCTATCAGGAGTTGACTCAATGATCTGGGTCGTGACTCTGCTGGCATTGGTGGTACTGGTGATGTTCAGCATGCGTTATGCCTGGTGGCGACCGGCCGTGGGGCAGGAGTACCCCCGGATCCTGATGTATCACATGGTCAGTGAGCACCGGCCCGGCGCCAAGTTCAACAAACTGCGGGTCCCGCCGGGCGCCTTTGACTGGCAGATAGGCTGGCTCAAGGACAACGGCTGGTACTTTGCATTGATGTCGGAGCTGGCGGCGCCGGAAAAGCTGCCTCCGAAAACCGTGTTCCTGACCTTCGATGACGGTTATGCCGATAATTACCGTTTTGCCCATCCGGTGTTGAAGAAGTACGGTGCCAGGGCAACTTTGTACCTGGTGGTGGACCGCTTTGACCGAGACTGGTCAACCGCAAAAAAGGCGCACCACAACACCGGCGAGCTGATGCGCGAGCCCAAACTCAGTGATGAGCAGGTGTCTGAAATGCTGGCCAGCGGCTGCTGGGAGCTGGGTGGCCATACCCTCACGCACGCGAACCTGGCCCGTCTGAATGAGGAGGAGAAACTGGCCGAAATCCGGGGTTGTCGGGAGCAGCTGGAATCGCACTTTGGTGTCAGCGTACCGAGCTTTGCCTATCCATTCGGCATCTACGACCAGACGGATGTTTCCCTGGCCGAAATGGCCGGCTTTACCAGTGCGGTGACGACGGTGGAAGGTATCGATACGGACCTTAAAGCACGGTGTTTTGAGCTGAGCCGGGTCAAGGTTTCCGGGAAGGACAACCGCCTGGCATTCCGCCTGCGGATTCGAACGGGCAGAAGAGGGTAAGGGATGAAGGTCTGCCAAATCATGGCCGGGGACGAAGAGGGTGGCCTGGAAAATCATTTTGTCGAGTTGTGCAACGGCCTGGTGGATCGGGTCGACGAGCTGGCCGTCATCGCCCACAGTAAATATGGTGAGCGCTTTCGCCCCGAGATCCGGTTTCTACCTCTGGACCTGAGCGGCAGGCGCCGCAATCCCTGGCTGCTGTATCGCCTGGCAACACTGATCCGGCAGGAGGCGCCGGATATCATCCATGCCCAGGCGTCCAAGGCCGTCGACATGCTGGCACGCATTCGCGCCTTCGTTCCTGGCTATCGGATCGGCACGCTTCATGGCCGCAAGAAAAACCTGGGGATGTTTGCCCGGATGCAGACGGTCATCGGAGTCAGCCGGGGCGTTGTTGAAGCCTTGGTTCATCCCGATATCCGGGTCGTCTATAACGGCATCAGACCGTATTCCGGCCAGCTGTATGATCGCAACGAGCTGGCGGAACAGTTCGGACTGAAGCCCGGTCTCAGTGTCACACTGGCCGTCGGTCGGCTCGCCCCCGTCAAGGCGTTCGACAACCTGGTCAAGGCCTGGGATCCGTCGCTCGGCTATCTGCTGATTGTTGGCGATGGGCCTGAGCGTGGCGCCCTGAAGGCGCTCATCGAGGCGCGAAAACTGCAGGGTAATGTCATCCTGGCCGGTTTTCGCGATGACGTACGGGCGTTGATGTCCGCCGCCGATCTACTGGTTTTTTCATCCCATCGGGAAGGCTTCAGTTACGTGCTGGCGGAATCGCTGCTAAGCCGGTTGCCGGTACTGTCAACGGCGGTGCCGGGCGCTAAGGAAGTTCTGCCGGCAGACTATCTGGTGGCCATCAATGATGTGCCGGCGTTGAGCCAGGTGCTTAAGCGGGTGCTGGCAGATCCTGAGGCTGCCCGCCGTGATCTCTCTGCGGTTTTTGACTGGGCTCAGGAGGCTTTGACCATTGATCGGATGCTGGCGGATACGCTGGCGATCTACCATGATGTGCTCCAGAATCGAAAGGGTGCCTGAGATGCCTGCACCGCAGACACTGAATATCCTGTTGCTTTCTGACGGTTTGCCGGGCCATGTCAATCAGTCGCGTGGTCTGATCAACTGGCTTTCCGGGCGGTACCACTGCACAGTCACCGACTTGGAGATTTCCCTTCGCCTGAAGTCCCTTACCCGTGTCCTGCTGCCGCACCTGTTGCATGAAACCCGCTGGGGTGCGGCCATTACCCCGTATTGTTATGGCAAGGGTTCGCACCTGCCCGCCGCGCCGGATCTGATTGTATCCGCCGGGGGGAACACCTCATTCCTGAATGTGGCGCTGGCGCGCCGCTGGGAGGTTCCGAATGTTTTCCTGGGGTCCAAACGCCGCTTGCGATCGGACGACTTTGCCGCTCACCTCACGCTGGAGTCCACGGGCGAACCCCACAATATCGTCATGATGCTCGCGCCCACACTGATCGACCCACAGCAGCTGGAGAGTAAAGGCGATGAATTGCGCCGATCGCTTGGCCTTGCGGCAGACGAAAAGCTGAATATGCTCGCGATAGGCGGTGATGGGGCGGGCTATCACTATGATGCCGAATCGGTTCAGCAACTGGCGCAGTTGATGGTCCAGGAGCACCAGCGCAGCGGCAGGCGCTGGCTGTTGACCACCTCCCGGCGGACCGGAAAGGTACTTGAGCAGCACTTGAAACAGGCGATTCCCGCCGAGCTGTTGGCTGACAGCGTGTGGTGGTCTGAAGCCCCCCGGAAGGTCATGGCAGCCTACATGGGGGCTGCCGATCAGCTGTTCATTACCGCCGACAGCATGTCAATGATTGCCGAGGCCATTGCCAGCGCCAGACCGACCGTGATTCTCCAGCCGGAGCGAGCGCAGCCGGAGCCCCGTTACCGTGAGGCACTGCAACGGTATGAACATTCTGGTTTGTGTCGGCTGGCTTTGCTCGGGCAACCGTTTGCCCCGGCGCCTGAAAGCTCCGACGCAGTTGCCCGGGCGAAAGAGGCATTACTTGATGAACTGACGGCCTCCCTGGGATTGCGGGCCGCTCCCGGGCCAGAATTCGATTGATAGATGTAGCGCAGTTCAAACGCCAGGTCTTGTGACCTTTGCCATTCCTCAACAACTTGTTGTGTGCCGTCACTGGAGCCGTCATCCACCAGGATCACTCTGTCAGGTGGCAAGGTTTGATCTACCACGGACTCGAGAGAGTCCAGAATCAGATGCTTGCGGTTATAGCTTGGTATGACGACGGCAATGCCACCCACTGTTGCGCTTGTTATCGGCAAAGCTGCTTCTCCTGAAATGTTGACCGGTACGGCTATTCTGGCCGGAATTGGACTCACGGCTTACGGGCGTGGTTTGAGAGAATGGCCTCTAATGCCAGTTCGAGCCGTTCTCCCACCACTTCGGGCACATAGCGCTGTTTGAGTGTCTGGAAGCCCTGGTGGCGCAAATGCATTGCTTCAGACCTGTTCGCAATAAGGTGCTCAATGGCCACCGCGAGGGCTTTCGGATCGTCTACGGGGCAGACCAACGCCTCCTCGCCGTCTCGGCATATTTCCGACGGTCCCTCTGCTTTCGTCACCACCAGCGGAATACCGTAGTTGAAGGCTTCCAGGATAATCAGACCAAATGGCTCATGACGGGACGGTACGCAGAGTATGTCAATTTGGTCAAAAAGTGCCGCACTGTTGGGTAACCAGCCGGGCATTGAAATCCGGTCGTCGAGATTCAGATGCTGAATTTGGCGTTGCAGTAACTCCCGCTCAGCACCGTCACCCGCCAGGGTCGCCGTGAACGGAACGCCTTTATCCCGAAGTAGTCCCAGCGCGGCGATGAACAGGTCGAAACCCTTGTATTGCACAAAGCGGCCGATGGCACCCAAATGAACCGGTTGCTGGTAAGGCCTTTCCGGTGGTAGGCACGGCTGGCTGTCGGGCAACATATTGGGCACCAGAAAATGCGGCTTGCCTGCAGCGCCCTCGGCCTTTAGCCGTTCTTCGATGCAGCGTGTGATGTTGATGAAAGCATCAGCCTTTACGCAGCGCTTGGGATTGAGGCTGTGCATGACGCAGACAACGGGCACTCGACCGAGGGTGGCGCGCTTCATCAGTGCGATCGAACGTGAACAGTGGGCGATAACCAGGTCTGCATCAGTCCGATACAGCAGGCCCACCGCCTTTACCGTTGCTACGGGATCGAAATGGCCATGGTTGTTGAGGTAGACCAGATCGCCGGATATTGCCAGCCCGTTTTTCTGCCGTCTCCGTTCCCGCTTGTGGATTACGGTCGTGACGCTGTGGCCGCGTTCGGTGAGTACCTGGGCATAATCCAATAAGACTTTCCAGCGTCCACCGACCGCGTCGCCCAGCACTATATTCAGTATTCGCATTTTCTACCCTGGAGTTCGCTATGGTGCTTGTAGCGGGCGTTGGATTCTCCCGTTACTTTCTGTGAGTTCTGTTATTGCTGCTCGGCGTTTTTCAGCCTTTCTTTTGACGTTTTCAGTAAAAGCCTGGCTCGTCCGGATCCGGCCGGGTCTTAAACCGCCGATGCATCCACAGGTACTGGTCGGGAGCCTTTCGGATCTCCCGCTCGATGAGGGCGTTGATGCGGGTGGCATCCTCCATGTCATTGCCGCTCGGGAAGTGATCCAGTGGCTGGTGGAAGTAGATGTCGTAGCCCGGCTTGTCCTCCCGTCGGAAATGACTGAAAGGGACAACCTTGCAGCCGCTGCGCTCGGCAATGCGTGAGGTTGCCGTGATAGTCCCGGCGGCAATGCCAAAGAAGGGCGCGAAGACGATGTCCTTGCGACCGTAATCCTGGTCGGTGGCGTACCACACCGCATGATTTTTTTTCAGGCTGCGGAACAGGCCGCGAAGGTCTCTTGCACCGAGCACGGCGTCGTAACGTCGGCCCCGGGCACGGGTCATGACCGCGTTCATCAGCGGATTGTTGTGGTCCCGCTGCATAACATCAGCTTTGATGTATTCAGTCACCAGGCTGCCCCCCAGATCCAGGGTGCTGTAATGACCGCCCAGCAACAGTACACCTTGACCGGCTTCCAGAGCCTTTTCGAAATGCTCAATGCCGTGGATGCGGGTGATCCCGGTGAGTTTTGCCGAATCCCTGAACCACGCAATGCCCAGTTCCAGCAGGCCGATCCCGTTAGCGATGAAGGCCTTTCGCACCAGGGATGCCTGTTGCGCTTCTGTCAGTTCCGGAAAACACAGCCCGATATTCACTTCCGTGATGTGGCGGCGGCGTCTGGCAACTTTGAGGGCGAGGAGTCCGGCACGCCGGCCCAGCCACCACTGTAGCCGGATGGGCAGTTGGGCTACCAGCCACATCAGGCCGATGCCCAGCCAGGTGGGCCACCAGCGGGGATGAAGGTAGGCGGAATAATCGGTATTGCGTGGCCGTTTGGGGTACTTCTTTTTCAAAACGGGTAACCTTGCCTCAACAATGGTGTAGAAGGGCCGGTTTTCGGCCCTTGCCGATTTTTGCGCTATGATAACGCACTTTTGCCGGGAGTCCTGCGTGTTCCAGTTTCTCTATTCCCAGCTCATCCGTCTGGCTCTGCCTTTGCTTTTGCTGCGGCTCTGGTGGCAAGGCAGAAAAGCCCCCGCCCTGCGCCAGAATCTCGGCCACCGGTTGGGCCTTGTCCCGAAGATGACCGGAGCCGTTGTCTGGGTCCACGCGGTGTCAGTCGGCGAGACCATTGCGGCAGCGCCCATGGTCCGACGCCTGCTGGCCCGGGATACCGAAATGACGGTGCTGATGACCGCCATGACCGATACCGGCCTGGCCCAGGCCCGCAAGATGTTCGGCGACCGGGTGCGCTATGCCTACGCGCCCTATGATACCCCGGGTTCCATCCGGCGGTTTCTAAATCGGGCGCAGCCCCGGATTCTGGTTATCATGGAAACGGAAATCTGGCCGAACATGATTCGCCAGAGCCGGTCCCGGGGAGTGCCGGTCTTCCTGATCAATGCCCGGCTCTCAGAGAGATCCGCTCGTGGTTATCAGCGGGTTCGTGGTGTTGTGCTGCCTATCATGCAAAGCATCAGCTGGGTAGCGGCACAGGCGGAGAAAGACGCGGAACGTTTCCGGCGTATCGGCGTTGCTCCCGCGAAAGTTGCTGTCACCGGTAGCGTGAAATTTGACGTCGATATTCCGGATGATGTCCGGGCAGCGTCGCAGGCGCTTCGGCAAAGCCTGGCCGGTCGGCCAGTCTGGATCGCTGGCAGCACTCATGATGGTGAAGACGAGCAAGTGTTGGCGGCGCATCGAAAAGTGTTAAAAAAACACCCTGACGCATTGCTCATTCTGGTACCCCGCCATCCAGAGCGCTTTGATTCGGTGGCGGATAAAACGGTACGCGAGGGACTTGTCCTGGCCCGCCGTTCACGGAGTGAGGCCCCGGAGGGCGCCCAGGTTTACCTCGGGGACACCATGGGCGAACTGATGATGCTTTATGGCGTAGGTGATATGGCCTTTGTGGGTGGCTCCCTCATTGAGCGCGGCGGACACAATCCTCTGGAACCGGCAGGCTGGGGAATTCCGGTTTTCTCCGGGCCGCACATCTTCAATTTCGAAACCATTTACCAGAGTTTGCTGGATGGCAATGGCGTCAAGCTGGTTGCTGATGCGGACGAACTGGCGGCTCACCTGTCATCGCTGTTCAGCAATCACCGGGAGCGGGAAACCATTGGTCGGCGGGCACTGGAGGTGGTCAACAACAACCGGGGGGCGCTTGACCGGGTTGTCGATGGCATTGTCGAGCGGGTCTGATCCGGGCCGGAAGGACAGCGGGTGAACAATATCACCCGCTTTGCGAGTTCCCCCGGCGACTAGCGGGCCGGGTCCTCGAGTTCGAGGGCTTCCTCAGCCATGGCTTCTATGCCACGGGCCCCTTCGCTGAGCCAGTTGTTCATGGCCAGCAAATCCTGGGGGCTCAGTATTCCCGCTGCCTGCTTCAGCTGCAGGGTGTTGATGACGTAATCATAGCGCGCGTTGGCATAATCCCTCAGTGCCACCTGGTAAGCCCGTTCGGCGTCCAGAACTTCCACAATATTACGGGTGCCAACTTCGTACCCGGCGCGGGTCGCTTCCAGGCCGCTGCGGCGAGACACAATGGTCTGCTTCAGTGCATTGGCGGTTTCAATATTGTTGTTGACTGTCAGGAACAGGCTTCGGGTGTTTACCCGAACGTCGCGCCTGGTGGTTTTCAGATCTTGCTCGGCGGCGATCGCCAATGATCGCTGCTGTCTTACATCGGCCTGGGTGCCTCCGCCGGAGTAGAGCGGCACATTGAGGGAGAGCCCGATAACGCCCTGAACGCCCTCGCTCAGGCTGAAATTCCTGCCTTCAAAATCATTCTTGCTGTAAGAGGCAGAAAGATCCAGGGTCGGTAGATGGCCCGATTTGGCAACCTTCAGATTGGCCTCGCTGGCATTGAGCTCAGACAGGGCTGCCTGTATGGACCAGTTCTGCTGGATGGCTGTTTCCTCCCATGCACTCGGGTTCATCGGTTCAGGCGGTGCAAGCGGGAAGTTTTGCCGAAGGTTTTCCAGATCTTCCGCGTACTCACCGGTAAGTCGCGCCAGTTTTTCCCTGGCCACATTCAGCTGGTTTTTCGCTGCAAGGTGCTGGCTTTTTGCATCATCATAAATGGCACGGGCTTCATAGACTTCGTTGATGGCGATCAGGCCCACATCAAAGCGTTCCTGGGCTTGCTCATACTGTCGTTGAATAGCGGATTCTGTTGCCCGGGCGGTCGTTACGGTAGCCTGTGCCCGAAGCACGTTGAAATAGGCCGTTGAAACGTCCAGCATCAGTTGCTGCTGCGCGAGGTTGTACTGGGCCTCTGCCGCTTCTGACTGGAACTGGCTGGCGTCGAGCTTGAACCAGTCTCCCGCACGAAACAGAGGTTGTGTTAACTGGATGCCGTAATTAAATGATTTGTAGCTATCACTGGTGTTGAAAATGCTCGTTGAGCCCTGGCCGGTGTCAAGGTCGGTGTGGCTCGCCTCTCCGAATGCAGAAACCTGGGGGAGCAGGGCGCTCTTGCTGATATCGATGGCCGCTCGCTGGGCATCCAGCTGGGCCTTGGCGGAGGCAATTCCAGAGTCGTAAGTCAGCGCCTGTTCGTAGGTTTCCATCAGATCCAGGGAAAAAGCAGGTTGGGCTGCCAGCAGGGTGATCAATCCTGGAAGTAAACGTTTTTTCATTGTTGCTCCTGAAAACTGTCTTCCGGCATCCGTCATCTGGACGCAGGTATCGGCAGGTCATCGATTGGACGGCAGGGCTACGCCGACAGCGACCCCAAAGTATTGGTCGGTCATTATGGACAATAATCGCTTCCGTCTCTACACTTAGCATGTTCATGTAGTTTGTGAGCAGATAAAGAGAATTTATCGCGTCTTGACGGGGTGCCGAAGCGTCACAAATCGACGACAGGCTGAGATTGCAGTGCAGAACCCGCGACCTGATCCGGATAATACCGGCGTAGGGATTAAGACCGTATGAATCATGCCCAAACCTGTTAAGGGAAATGTTCGGCATGGCTCCGTCATACGCGACCCGACCACCAGATCAACCGGGAGCAGACGATGACGGACTTACCTTCCTACCTGAGCGACTCCGCAAAAGTAGACGCCGCAGCAATCAAACCATTACCGAGCTCACGCAAGATTTACGTGCAGGGTAGCCGATCCGATCTCCGGGTGCCCATGCGGGAAATTACTGTGGGCGACACGCCCACTGAAATGGGCGGTGAAAAGAATCCGCCGGTAATGGTGTACGACACCTCCGGCCCCTACTCGGATCCAGAGGCTACCATTGACCTGCGCAAGGGACTCAACCCTGTAAGGGCGGCGTGGATCGCCGAACGCGGTGATGTGGAACAGCTTCCGGACTACTCTTCCGGGTTCACCCGCCGCCGCATGAAAGACCCCCAGCTTGACCCGCTGAGGTTCATGGACGAGCGAAAACCGCTACGGGCCAAACCTGGCCAAAACGTTTCCCAGATGCACTACGCCCGGCAGGGTATCGTGACCCCGGAGATGGAGTACATCGCCATCCGTGAAAACATGAAGCTGCAGGAGGCCCGGGAACAGGGTCTGCTGAAAGACCAGCATCCCGGACAGTCCTTCGGTGCGGGCCTGCCGGACCAGATTACCCCCGAATTCGTCCGGGACGAAGTGGCTCGCGGCCGCGCCATTATCCCCGCGAACATCAATCACCCGGAATCCGAGCCGATGATCATTGGCCGTAACTTTCTGGTGAAGATTAACGGCAACATTGGCAACTCAGCGGTCAGCTCCTCCATTGAGGAAGAAGTCGAGAAACTGACCTGGGGCATCCGCTGGGGCGCCGATACCATCATGGACCTGTCTACCGGCAAGAACATTCACGAGACCCGGGAATGGATCATCCGCAACTCCCCGGTACCCATCGGCACCGTGCCGATTTACCAGGCCCTGGAAAAAGTCGGCGGCGTGGCCGAGGACCTGACCTGGGAAATCTTCCGGGATACCCTGATCGAACAGGCCGAGCAGGGCGTGGATTACTTCACCATCCATGCGGGCGTCCGCCTGCACCATGTGCCTATGACTGCCAAGCGCACCACAGGCATCGTCTCCCGGGGTGGTTCGATCATGGCCAAATGGTGCCTGGCTCACCACAAGGAAAGCTTCCTGTACGAGCACTTCGAAGACATCTGCGAAATCATGAAAGCCTACGATGTCTCTTTCAGCCTTGGCGACGGCCTGCGCCCCGGCTCCATCGCCGACGCCAACGACGCAGCCCAGTTCGGCGAACTGGAAACCCTCGGTGAGCTCACCAAGATCGCCTGGAAACACGACGTACAGTGCATGATCGAGGGCCCGGGCCACGTGCCCATGCATCTGGTAAAGGAGAACATGGACAAGCAGCTCGAATGCTGTGACGAAGCGCCGTTTTACACACTTGGCCCCTGATCACCGACATCGCCCCCGGCTACGACCACATCACGTCCGGCATTGGTGCCGCCATGATAGGTTGGTACGGCTGTGCCATGCTCTGCTACGTCACACCCAAGGAGCACCTTGGCCTGCCCAACAAGGATGATGTGAAAACCGGTATCATCACCTACAAGATCGCCGCCCACGCCGCCGACCTGGCCAAAGGCCATCCTGGCGCCCAGATCCGCGATAACGCCCTCTCCAAGGCCCGTTTCGAGTTCCGCTGGGAAGACCAGTTCAACCTTGGTCTGGACCCGGATACGGCCCGCGCCTATCACGACGAAACCCTGCCGAAGGAATCCGCCAAGGTGGCGCATTTCTGCTCCATGTGTGGACCGAAGTTCTGCTCTATGCAGATCTCCCAGGAAGTTCGGGAGTATGCCAGGGAGCACGGCCTTGATGAGGTATCCGCGGTGGATGCAGGCATGCAGGAGAAATCCCGCGAGTTCGTGGAATCCGGGAGCAAGCTTTACGACAAGGTTTGAACTTGAAGTAATACCCAACTAAAGGCTATCGTTCCAAGTCGATTCAACGACCGGATGAAAAATGGCCAAACCGTTCCAGTTCAAAGCCAGCGACGTCAACGTCGAAAAACGTGAAACCGTCTTCCAGGGCTTCTTCCGAATGGATAAGCTCTGGCTGACCCACCCGCGTTTTGATGGCCGGGATATGCCCGTATTTACCCGGGAGCTGTTCATCCGGGGCGATGCTACCTGCGTGCTGCCCTATGATCCGGAGCGGGACGAAGTTGTCCTGCTGGAACAGTTTCGCCTCGGTGCCCTGGGCCGAGACCAGTCGCCGTGGTTACTCGAACTGGTTGCCGGCATGAACGAAGACGGCGAAAGCCCGGAAGAGGTCGCCCAGCGGGAAGGTCAGGAAGAGGCCGGCCTAACGTTTGAGCCGCTGGAAAAAATTTGCGACTACCTGGTGTCGCCGGGTGGCAGTACCGAAATGATTCATCTCTATTGTGGCTGCGTGAGCACTGAAGACGCCGGCGGGCTGTATGGTATGGAGCATGAGCACGAAGACATCCGCGCCCACGTGGTGTCATCCGACGATGCCATAGCGATGATCCACGATGGCCGTATCAACAACGCTGCCGCCATTATTGCCCTTCAGTGGCTCGAGCTGAATCGGGCCCGCTTGAGAAAAGGGTGGTAGTAATGGGTGAGTGGACCATGAAACCCAGGCGGTACGTTCCGGATCTGAGGCAGCTTGGTGCCCTGTGTGACGGCAACTATCAGCGGCTGCAGAAACTGCGTCAGCTGGAGGTGGACGGCAAGCCCGTCTGCGAATTTGAGTTGCACCGGGAAAACCATTATCTGGGTCGGGTCCGGATTCAGGTGCTCCAGACTGCGAGGTTCACCGAGACCCTGTTGCTTGAGCAGGTGCATAATTCCGGGCGCTGGCTCAATAACCCTCAAATGACCGTGCGGGTCTACCACGACGCCAACATGGCGGAAGTGATCAGCTGTTACCGTGATCGCCAGATTGCCCCGGTCAATGATTACCCCAATCGCTTCATGCACCATCCGGACGAGAAAGTTCAGGTCAACGGTTTCCTTGCCGATTGGCTGGATTACTGTCTTCGGTTTGGTCACCTACCTATGGAACACGCCGCCTGGTCCGCCGGTGAAGGCGTCGACTGAGGCGCGGCCTGCCAGAGGCTCATCCCGTACTAAAGTGGTGTGGCTATGGCTCACCGGTGTGCCATAGTTGTCAAAAATTGCAATATTTCGCCAAAGTCTGGCCAGAATGTGACTCCGGTTCGATTCAAAAGTGATAAATCCGCGAACCGGCGTCGTACACTTGAGCTCAGACCACGTATTGCCAGCGAGTAGATCCAGAAAGCCATGACCATGAAGGAACAAGCCCGGCCACTGCGGGTACTGCAGCTGACTGATCCGCACCTGATGGCGAATGCCGACGGCGATCTGTTAGGTGTAAAAACCCGGGAAAGCCTGCAGGCGGTTATTGCAGAAGCGCTCAGGGCGCACGGCCAGCCAGATCTGGTTCTGGCCACCGGTGATCTCGCGCAGGACGGCTCGGTGGATGCCTACCGCGTATTTGGCGAGCGTCTGAAGGCGTTTTCCTGCCCTTCGCTCTGGATTGCGGGCAATCATGATCATTCCGGAAATCTGACGAAAGTTGCTGACGAATTTGACGCCAGCGCCCGCCACGTTACTCGGGGAGGGTGGCAGTTCATCATGCTGGACTCCTCGGTGCCCGGCAAGGTTTTTGGAGCGCTGGCCGATTCGGAGCTGAACTTCTTGGCCCAAACCCTGGAACAGCACCCGGATCTGCCCGCAGTCGTTGCCTTGCATCATCACCCGGTAGATATCGGTTCTGACTGGATGGAAAAAATTGGTCTCACCAATCGGGATGCCTTCTGGCAGGTGGTGGACCGGTTCCCTCAGGTCAGAATCGTATTGTGGGGGCATATTCACCAGGAGCATGAGCGCGAACGCAATGGCGTGCAACTGCTGGCCACGCCGTCCACCTGTATCCAGTTCACCTCCGGTTCCAGCAAGTTCTCGGTTGAGGACGTGCCGCCGGGCTACCGTTGGTTCGAATTCCACGAATCCGGCGACTTCACTACGGAAGTACGCCGGGCCACGGATTTCCGGTTCGAACTGGATCAGAACAGCACGGGTTACTGAATGCTTCCCCGCAAGTCCCGGGCGGCTGCGACCATACTCTTCAGGGCGGGAAGCACCTCTTCCCACTGACGGGTCTTCAGGCCGCAGTCCGGGTTTACCCAAAGGCGCTCGGCCGGAATCCGCTCCGATGCTTTCGCCATCAACGCCTTTATCTGCTCCTTGGCGGGAATGTTGGGGGAGTGGATGTCGTAGACGCCGGGGCCAATATCGTTCGGGTACTCAAAACCGCGGAACGCGTCGAGAAGCTCCATATCGGACCGGGATGTCTCAATAGTGATTACGTCAGCATCCATGCGGGCGATGGCCTTAATGATGTCGTTGAATTCTGAATAGCACATGTGGGTATGGATCTGGGTTCCATCGCTGACACCATTGGCCGCGATGCGAAACGCCTCTATGGCCCAGTCCAGATAGCCTGCCCAGTCCGATTTCCGGAGGGGAAGGCCTTCCCTCAGGGCGGCTTCGTCTATCTGGATAATGCCAACACCGGCGGCTTCCAGGTCAAGCACTTCCTCCCGAATCGCCAGTGCCAGTTGCAGGCAGGTATCCCTGCGGGGCTGGTCGTCCCGTACGAAGGACCAGTTAAGAATCGTCACGGGACCGGTCAGCATGCCTTTTACAGGTTTTTCGGTCAGTGACTGAGCGTAGCGAGTCCACTCCAGGGTCATGGCTCTCGGGCGGGAAATGTCGCCGAACAGAATGGGCGGTTTCACGCAACGGGAGCCGTAAGACTGAACCCAACCGAACTGGCTGAAGGCATAACCTTCAAGCTGTTCGCCGAAGTATTCAACCATGTCATTGCGCTCCGCCTCACCATGCACCAGAACATCCAGGCCCAGTACTTCCTGCTCGTCAATGCAGCGGCTTACTTCTTCGCGAATCCGTTGCCTGTAGGCGGCTTCTGTCAGTGCGCCCTTGCGGAATTGCAGGCGAGCTTGACGGATGTCCCGTGTCTGGGGGAAGGACCCAATGGTCGTGGTTGGAAACAGGGGCAGGTCAAGTTTCTGTTGCTGGGCCGTGATTCGCTCTGAGTAGGGGCTTTGCCGCTGACCGAGGTCCGGCCTGATTGCCTGGATTTGGGTTTCTATCGAGGGATTATGAACCCTTTCGGACGTTTTCCGGTTTTCGGTCGCTAGAGCGGATTCAGCCAGCTCCTTACGGACTGCGTTTCTGCCCTGATTCAGTGCGGTGGCGAGAATAGCCAACTCGTCCAGTTTCTGAAGGGCAAATGCCAGCCAGCCGCGGATTTCAGGGTCCAGCTGTTCTTCGCTGTTGAGATCTGCCGGCACATGCAGTAGCGAGCAGGACGGCGCCAGCCACAGGCGATCCCCCAGTTTTTCATGGATCTGCTCCAGCCAGTCCAGGGTCTTGCCGAGATCTGTTCGCCAGATATTCCGGCCGTTGATAACACCCAGGGAAAGTTGTTTGTGGGGTGGCAGCCAGTCCACTATCCGTGCCACTTCCTGTGGCGCGCTGATGGCATCCAGGTGTAGCCCGGCAACCGGCAGTTCGCAGGCCAGTTGCAGGTTTTCCCGCAACTCACCGAAGTACGTGGTTACCAACAGTTTGAGGCGGCTGGTCTTGAGATGGTGATAGGCCAGACTGAAGGCGTGGCGCCAGTCTGCATCAAGATCGGCGACCAGGGCGGGCTCGTCCACCTGAACCCAGTCGATTCCATGATTCGACATCAGATCCAGAAGTTCCGAGTACACAGGCAAAAGGGAGTCCAGCAGGGTCAGCCGGTCACTGTCGTCTTTGGATTTTCCCAGCCAGAGATAGGTCACCGGTCCTATGATCACCGGTTTAGGAGTAAGCCCCTGGGCCCTGGCTTCGTTGATCTGTTCAATCAGCCGGTCGGCATTGAGCTGGAAACGGGTGTCCTGCTGGAATTCCGGCACGATGTAGTGATAGTTGGTGTCGAACCACTTGGTCATTTCTCCTGCCTGCACGCCGCAGCAGGAAGGCTCCTGCCCGGATCGGCCCCGGGCAACCCGGAAATACCGCTCCAGGGCACTGCCCCCGGACTTGCTCACACGTTCAGGCAGGTTGCCGAGGGTGAAACTCATATCCAGAACCTGATCATAAAACGAGAAATCGCCTACCGGAACCCGGTCCAGATTTCGCTGGCTATGCCAGTGTTTTCGGCGCAGGTCAGCACCTGTGATCTGCAGTTCTTCTTCGGTGATTTGCCCTTTCCAGAAGGCTTCCTGGGCAAATTTCAGTTCCCGGCGGGCGCCAATGCGCGGGAAGCCGAGATTGTGTGTGGTCACCATGGTGTTGTCCTTTGTTCAATCGTGTTGTTTGCAGGAGAGGTCAGGTTATCGCCCTTGCGAGATGAAAAATAATGGTAAAATTTCAGGTATCAATGAATTTGGCTCATGTTGGGAGGCGGGATGATTGAGCGTGGCCATCTGGAAATTCTCAGGGCGGTGGATCAGCAGGGGTCCCTGACAGCGGCCGCCGAGTGGCTACACCTGACCCAGTCTGCTCTGAGCCATTCGGTCCGAAAGCTGGAGCAGCAGCTTGGTACGGACATTTGGGTGCGGGAGGGGCGACAGCTGCGGCTGACCCAGTCAGGTCAGTATTTACTTGCCCTGGCCAACAGACTGTTGCCGCAGATTGAGCACGCCGAGATGCTGATTGGTCAGTTTGCCAAGGGTCAGCGGGGAACCCTCCGCATCGGGATGGAATGCCACCCCTGTTATCAATGGCTGTTGAAAGTAGTGGGGCCCTATCTGGAGCAGTGGCCGGGGGTGGATGTAGATGTGAAACAGAAATTCCAGTTCGGCGGTATTGGTGCCCTGTTTGGCCACGATATCGACATGCTGGTAACGCCGGACCCATTGCACCGTCCTGGCCTGGTTTTTGAGCCGGTATTTGATTACGAACAGGTACTGGTGGTGGGGGCGGATCACGCGCTGGCAGATAAGGCGTGGGCTGACCCCGAGGATCTGGAAAAAGAAACCCTGATCACCTACCCGGTAGAGATCGAGCGCCTCGATATCTACACTCGGTTCCTGTTGCCGGCCCATACCAGTCCTGCGCGACATAAAACCATTGAGACCACCGATATCATGCTGCAAATGGTCGCCGCAGGCCGCGGGGTTGCCGCGCTTCCGCGGTGGCTGGTTGAGGATTATGGTGCCCGGATTCCGGTTCGGCCGGTGCAGCTGGGTGAGGCGGGGATTCCCAAACAGATCTTCCTGGGCCTTCGTGAGCGTGATCGGGAGGTGGATTACCTGAATTCGTTCATGAAGCTGGCAAGTGAGGTTCGCTGGAGTTAACGTCTTCAGTTAAACTGCGCAAAAAATTCGTTCAGGAAACCAGATTATGAGTGAGATACCCGCAGACCTGAAATACATTGAGACCCATCAATGGGTTCGCGTGTCCGATGATGGCACGGCGACGGTCGGCATTACGGATTTTGCCCAGGAGCAGCTGGGAGATGTGGTTTATATCGGGGTTCCGGATGTGGGCGCCACCGTAAACGGTGGCGAGGAAGCCGGCGTTGCGGAGTCGGTCAAGTCGGCTTCGGATGTGTTCAGCCCGGTGACTGGTGAGGTTATCGAGGTAAATGAGAGCCTCGAGGATGAGCCGGAGAAGGTCAACGAAGATCCTTATGGCGACGGCTGGCTTTACAAGGTTCGGCTTGAGGATGCTGGTGAGCTGGATGGTCTGATGGACTCTGCGGCTTATGCGGAGCATGTAGCTGCCGAGGAGTAACGGTTGTCCGCCGGAGCATGAGCAGTCGGGCAGAGCTTTCGAAAACACGCTCCTTGCGGCACATCCATGTGGCGCTTGGGCTCCGCCATCCATGGCTCCGCACAGTTTTCGAAAGCCCTGCCCGACCGCTCCCGTAGCTTGGGTGTTGTCCTCACCCGTTCATGTATAATCCTCGCCCCGAATTCTCCTCTGCCTGGTGGTCCCTATGAACTTCCCTGTCCTCTATCTACGAAAAGGCGCAGAGCGCCGTCTCCGTGCTGGCCATCTATGGGTTTACAGCAATGAGGTGGACACCCGCCGCAGTCCGCTGACGGAATTCGAGGCCGGTGCTCAGGCGGAGCTTCGGGCTTCGAATGACAAGCCTTTGGGGACGGTGTTCGTGAACCCCCATGCGCTGATTTGTGGCCGGCTGATCAGTCGCGACCCGGGCCACGGTATGACGCCGCAGCGGTTGACCCAGCGGATGGAAGCCGCTCTGGCGCTGCGGGAGCGGCTTTTTGACAAGCCGTTTTACCGTTGGGTGTTTGGCGACAGTGATGGGCTTTCGGGGCTGGTGATTGACCGGTTTGATTCCATCGTGGTGGTGCAGATTTCCACGGCCGGTATGGAGGCCATGAAGGAGGCGGTGGTTCGGGCAGTTCAGCGGCTGGTGCACCCGGCGGCGATCATTCTCAAGAACGATGGCAAGATGCGCAAGGTGGAGGGGCTGGATACCTACGTAGAGCAGGCCCATGGCGCTGAAGTCAGCCTGTTGGAGGTGGAGGAGAACGGGGTCCGGTTCGAGGTTCCTTTGGAAGGCGGGCAGAAGACGGGCTGGTTCTATGATCATCGGATGAATCGTGCCCGTTTGCAGGCCTATTCGCCGGGTAAGCGGGTCCTGGATGTGTTCAGTTACGTTGGTGGCTGGGGTATCCAGGCAGCCTGTGCGGGGGCCACTCAAGTGACCTGTGTCGACAGTTCGGCCGGTGCCATTGATTCGGTTCACCACAATGCCAGGCTCAATGGCCTGGACAATGTGGAAACCATTGAGGGGGATGCCTTCGAGGCCCTGAAGGCGCTGGCGGATGAGAAGGAGAAATTTGATGTGGTGGTACTGGACCCGCCTGCACTGATTCCCCGGCGCAGGGACCAGAAGGCGGGGGAAGAGGCCTACGCCCGGCTGAATCAGCTTGGTCTGCGGTTACTGGAGCGCGATGGAATTCTGGTGTCCGCGTCCTGTTCCATGCACCTCTCGCAGGAGAAGCTGGTGGACATCATTCGGGGCAGCGGCCGTAAGATCGACCGCTTTGTCCAGCTGCTGGAGCAGGGGCATCAGGCGCCGGATCATCCGGTGATTCCGGGTATTCCCGAGACCGATTACATCAAGTCCTGCTTTGTCCGCTCACTGACAGGCTTCTTCTGAAGCATTTGAAGTCGGGGCCAGATGAAAGCTTTCATCTGACCCCATATTCACGTTTCAGCCTCTCAGTGACATCACCTTCCAGCCGTTGTCCCGGGCAAATTGCTCCAGGGTCGGGTCCGGGTCGACGGCTACCGGGTTGTCCACTTTTTTCAGCAGCGGCAAGTCATTGTGGGAGTCGCTGTAGAACCAGGCCCCCTCGAGTGTCCTGTTATGGGCACTCAGCCAGTCATCCAGTCGCGCGACTTTGCCATCCTGAAAGCTCGGAGTGCCGGCCACTTCGCCTGTATAACGGCCGTTGACAAGCTCGGGCTCGGTGGCAATCAGATGTTCGATGCCGAGGGCCTCGGCAATGGGTTCAGTCACAAAACGGTTGGTGGCGGTGATGATCATCAGGGTGTGACCCTGCTCCCGGTGGCTGTCCAGCAGCGTATTCGCAGTGGCCTGCATCATGGGGCGTACTTTTTTCTCCATAAAGGCTTCCCGCCACGCCAGTAGCTCTTCCATGTTGTGACTGGCCAAAGGCTGAAGGGCAAACCCCAGGTAGTGCAGAATATCCAGCTCGCCGTTCAGGTATTCCTGATAGAAGCGGTCGTTGGCAAGGCGGTATTCCTCGGCATCGACAATGCCTTCCTCCACCAGAAATTCGCCCCAGGCGTGGTCGCTGTCTCCGGCTAAAAGGGTGTTGTCGAGATCAAAAATTGCGAGCGTCAAGCGGCTACCTCCGGTGATCACAGGGCTTGCAGTAAAACGCCAAGTCTATCATGACCTGTCCCCAACGGCTCCGTTTGCCGAACCCTTGGGATTCTGTAAGAATGAGAGCAACTTGGACAAATCCGACCGGTGAATTTTTGTACCGGTCAACCGACTTTTGAGAGGACTGTGCCGTGATCGATTCAGACGGTTTCAGACCCAACGTCGGAATCATTCTGGCCAATCACAGAGGAGAAGTTCTCTGGGCAAGGCGAATAGGGCAGGACTCCTGGCAGTTTCCCCAGGGTGGCATCAAACATGATGAATCCCCCGAGGATGCGCTGTACCGGGAGCTTGGAGAGGAAATCGGCCTCTGTGCAAACGATGTGGAAATCATCAGCTGCACGCGAGGCTGGCTGAGGTATCGACTCCCGAGGAGGATGGTACGCCAAAACTCCCACCCCGTTTGTGTGGGCCAAAAACAGAAATGGTTCCTGCTGAGGATGTTATCGCCGGACGCGCAGGTTTGCGTGGACGGTACGGATTCACCGGAGTTCGACGGCTGGCAGTGGGTAAGCTACTGGTATCCGTTGGGGCAGGTGGTTTCATTCAAGCGAGAAGTGTATCGACGCGCGCTGAGAGAGCTTGCGCCGCGACTGTTCTACAACATGGAGCAGTGGCACAGGGCGGAGCAGAATCGGCGTTTACAGGAACACCAGAAATGACGGACTGACACCGCCATGCTGAGCATTCTGCGAAGTCTAGTACAAGAGGTAAACAGCGCCCGCGATCTGCAGGAGGCGCTGGATATCATTGTATCGCGGGTGCAGAAAGCCATGGGAACCGAGGTCTGTTCCGTCTACCTGCTTGACCCTGCCACCAACCGCTACATTTTGATGGCCACCGAAGGCCTTTACCGCAAGGCGGTTGGCCAGGTGAGCCTGGCTTACTCTGAGGGCCTTGTCGGTCTCGTGGGTTCCCGCGAAGAACCCATCAACCTTGAAGATGCACCGTCCCACCCGCGCTACCGCTATTTCCCCGAGACCGGGGAGGAGCGCTTCCGCTCGTTCCTGGGTGTTCCGATTATTCACCATCGCCGGTGCTGGGCGTGCTCGTTGTCCAGCAGCGGGAAAGTTCCCGGTGTTTTGATGAGGGCGAAGAGGCATTCCTGGTAACCGTTTCCGCTCAGCTGGCGGGGGTCATAGCCCATAGTGAAGCCACCGGCGCCATCAGTGGCCTGTCCCTGACCGGCGAGGAGGCACACGATGTCAGTTTCAACGGCGTGCCGGGTGCTCCAGGTGTTGCCATCGGCAATGGCGTTGTCGTTTATCCATCCGCTGACCTTGATGTGGTTCCGGAAAAGCCGACTGACGATATTGATCAGGAACTGGCCCTGTTCGGAGCGTCGGTTAAAGCGGTGAGGGAAGATATCGAGCGGGTTGCCAAGCGGTTGGCTTCGCAGCTGCGTCCTGAAGAGCAGGCCCTGTTCGATGTCTATCTGAGAATGCTGGGCGACGATGCCATGCCTGGTGAGGTGTCGAACAAGATCAGGGAAGGGATCTGGGCCCAGGGCGCTCTCAAGCAGGTGGTCCAGCAGTACATCCGTCATTTCGAGATGATGGACGATCATTACCTGCAGGAACGCGCTGTTGATATCCGGGACCTGGGCCGCCGTCTGCTGTCTCATCTGCAGGAAGGCGAGCAGAAACACCTGAACTACCCCGAGCGCACGGT